>JAAHTH010000630.1_pt1 | contig 32941 bp, 26 predicted proteins | sample 6116091 | NCBI WGS metagenome assembly JAAHTH01 (sample SAMN13939990, study PRJNA603662) | sponge metagenome | isolation source: marine sponge | host: Mycale hentscheli | place: New Zealand | collected 2006
AACGACAATTTTCAGAGGCTCTAAAACTCGCATTTTGAATTATGTTGGGTATATAATTGCATCATATGTGGCATAACATAAGGATATAATCATGCGACGGCAATGGTACTTAATGCTCGGTAGTGTCTTACTTGTTTTTTTCTTATTATTTGTGATGTGGCATGATACGCGTTGGTTTTTATTGATTTTACTGCCGTTGGTCGGGTTGTGGATTTATGATATCACACAAAAAAAACATGCCATTTTGCGTAATTTTCCAGTCATGGGACATATGCGGTATATTTTAGAATTTTTTAGACCTGAAATTCAGCAGTATTTTGTGGCGGATGACGAAGAAGAAAAACCATTTAATCGCGAAATTCGCTCGCTCATTTATCAACGCGCTAAGAACACTCGAGATACGGTTCCGTTTGGGACTGAACGAGATATTCTTGAAGTGGGTTATACCTGGGTAGAGCACTCACTTTCGCCTAAAGAAGCATCAAAATCAGGTGCTCGTATTGTTATAGGTGGTGAGCGTTGCAAACAACCTTATGAAGCCTCCCGCTTAAATATTTCAGCCATGAGCTTTGGCGCGTTGTCTGAAAATGCCATCATGGCACTCAATCAAGGGGCTAAATTAGGGGGCTTTGCACATAATACAGGCGAAGGCGGCTTAAGTACGCATCACCTGCAAGGCGGTGATTTAATTTTTCAAATTGGAACAGCCTACTTTGGTTGTCGTGATGAGAACGGTTTGTTTGATGAGGCTGAATTTCAAGTAGAGGCCTTGCGTGACGAAGTGAAAATGATAGAAATTAAGCTGTCTCAAGGTGCCAAACCATCTCATGGCGGCATTTTGCCGGCGGCTAAAGTAACCCCTGAAATTGCACGCGTGCGTAAAGTCTCTATGGGGCATGATGTTATCTCGCCGCCGGCACATTCGGCATTTGATTCACCGAAAGGATTGATTCAGTTTATTGAAAAACTAAGAACTCTTTCAGGAGGAAAGCCAGTTGGGTTTAAGCTGTGTATTGGTCGGAAAAAAGAATTTTTAGGTATTTGCAAAGCGATGCTTGAATTAGATAGTTACCCTGATTTTATTACGGTCGATGGGGCAGAAGGAGGCACGGGGGCAGCACCTCTTGAATATACAAATCGCATGGGAGAGCCACTCGAGTCAGCGCTTATTTTTGTGCATAATTGTTTGGTAGGTACGGGATTACGTGAAAAAATGCGTATTATTTGTAGCGGAAAAATGACGACAGGATTTGATATTATTTCGCATATAGCCATGGGGGCTGACGTATGCCATGCCGCGAGAAGTATGATGATGGCTATGGGCTGTGTACAGTCTAAACAGTGTCATGCGAATACGTGTCCAACAGGCGTTGCAACACAAGATAAGCGCTTGCAGCGTGGATTGGTTGTTGAGCAAAAAAAATATCGTGTAATGAACTTTCATAAAAATACAATGTATAGCTTTTTAGAAATGCTGGGTGGGATGGGGCTTGAGTCACCCGATGAGCTAACACCCGCGCATGTGATTAGGCGTGTAGACTATGACATTGTGAAGCCGCTGTCTGAAGCTTACTTATATCTTGAGCCAGGACAATTACTGGGTAAAAAAATTCCAGAAAGCTATAAGCCACACTGGGATTCTGCGGCAGCTGATAAATTTTGAATGTGAAGTGATTCAAGAATTTCACTGACACCATCCTTGAGATCGGATTTGTCTTCAGCATCATTTATAATTTGAATGTCAGCTTTGGATAATCCACCGGACACAGACTGATTGATGGCGATATCTGTTGAGCCAAAAAAACCTTTGGCAACGGATTGATTTTCTCTTCGCAGGCTTTCTGCAGGCGTTAGTCCTCGGTTTTCTGCATCACGCATAAAGCGTCGTTTTCTTAAGGTAAGATATGATGAGGTGGTTACCGCAATTGTTGTGACTTCAGGTTTAGCTTTAAGTTGCGCGATGCATTCGAGAATTTTTTTTAAGAAAAGCCCATCGATAATCACAAAATCAGCTGTGGGAAGTTTGGTTTGTGTGGGGTAGGTATTGGTGGCAAACTCAAATTGACCTACCGTAATGGTTTCTCCCCGACTTAAAGCGGATAAATCGTGAAGTAGGCGATCATAATCAAATCTTATCGGATCATCAAAATTAGTTGTTTCTCTGAAATGCATCGTTGCGGCTGTTGCCCTATCCAGTGATGGTTCATAAGTATCTGGGGCCGTATAATCGTCAGGAATGGGGTGAAAATAATTATCCATATGCATTAATGTACACGATGCACCCGTGCTTTGAATGGCTTTTGCGAGTAATGTACTTAATGTGCTTTTTCCTGATCCAGAGGCACCGCTAATACAAATAAGTTTTTTCATGAGAAGGCTTTTGGTAACACAACAAGCACTACATACTACGCTTGAATTAAACTGCTTGTAAAGGGCATACTGAAGCAAATTCGATAACGGCATGGCAGCTATGACAGAATCAAAGCTTTATCCTATTCCTCCTGCTTTTTTAAAAACAGCGCGGATAACAGAGGCATCATATGATGCAATGTATCGTGAGTCTTGCGCTCATCCAGAGGCATTTTGGGACAAACAAGCCACGCAATATATTACTTGGCAAGCCCCTTGGAAAAAAACGCTTGAAGGAGATTTTAATACGCAGGATATATCATGGTTTGTCGATGGCAAGTTGAATGCTTGTTATAACTGTGTGGACAGGCATCTTGAGACACGAGGCAATCAAACTGCGTTAATTTGGGAAGGCAATGATAGTGATGAGCAGCGGCGTCTCACTTATGTTGAGTTGCATGAGCAAGTCTGTCGGCTGGCCAACGTACTGAAACGCTTTGGGATTCAAGCTGGTGATAAAGTGGGTATTTATTTACCCATGGTACCCGAAGCGTTTATTGCAATGCTTGCTTGTGCGCGAATAGGGGCTGTCCATACGGTGGTGTTTGCCGGTTTTTCCGCGGAGGCACTGGCCAGTCGACTCAATGATGCCGACTGCAAATTACTGATGACAGCTGATGGAACTTATCGCGGTAAAAAAAATATAAAATTAAAACAAACAGCAGATGAAGCCTTGCTTCATGCACCGAAGATAAAACATGTTGTCGTGGTGAAACGTACGGGTGCTAACATTGTGATGCATATGCCACGTGATGTCTGGTATCAGGATGTATTAAATAAAGCCGCTGTAGATTGTCCGCCGGTTTGGATGGATGCAAACGCACCACTGTTTATTTTATATACGTCTGGGTCTACTGGAAAACCGAAAGGTATTTTGCATACAACCGGTGGGTATTTAGTCTATGCCGCCATGACGTATGCACTTGTATTTGATGCACAAGAAAATGATATCTATTGGTGTACAGCTGATGTGGGTTGGATTACAGGGCACTCATATGGGGTTTATGGGCCTCTTTTAAATGGGAGTTGTGTTTTATTGTATGAAGGCATACCCAACTACCCAACGCCTGCGCGATGCTGGGAAATGATAGATAGGCATCAAGTTAGTGTGTTTTATACAGCGCCTACGGCCCTAAGAAGCTTAAGACGTGAGGGGGATGCTTTTTTAAAAACAAGCAAGCGTACCAGTTTGCGTTTACTCGGTTCAGTCGGTGAGCCGATTAATCCAGAGGTTTGGACGTGGTATCACAAAGCAATAGGTCACGGTCGTTGTCCGATTGTGAATACATGGTGGCAAACTGAAACAGGGGGGATTCTAATCTCGCCATTGCCTGGTGCAATGCCGCTTGAAGCGGGGGCTGCAGGCAAGCCTTTTTTGGGTATTATGCCTGATATTGTAGAGGGCAAGCTTGTGATTAAAAAACCATGGCCTGGCATGATGAAGACAGTATATGGCGATAAAGCGCGGTTTGTGAATACGTATTTAACCGAAGTCCCGGGTGCCTATTTAACCGGGGATTTAGCCATGATAAGCCAGCAGGGTCATTTTTGGATTCAAGGCCGTTCAGATGATGTGATTCAAGTATCAGGACATAGACTGGGGACCGAAGAGCTAGAGAGTGCTCTGGTGTCTTCACCCGAAGTATCTGAGGCGGCAGTGGTAGGGGTGCCTGATGCCGTGAAAGGCGAGGCGATTTATGCGTTTGTGACATTGAAATCGCAGGTTGCTCGCAGTGAGGCATTAAAGCAATTGTTAATTACACATGTGCGTCATGTGATAGGTCCTATTGCAACGATTGACAGTATTCAGTGGAGTGATAAGCTACCTAAAACACGTTCAGGAAAAATCATGCGGCGCTTGTTGAAAAAAATTGCTAGAGGTGAAACCCGTGATTTTGGAGATGTGTCAACGCTTGCAGAGCCTACGGTTCTCCAAGACTTGTTAAAAGAGGCTTTATGAATCAAAAAGCAAACCAAAAAGTAAATCAAACTGTATTTATTAATCGTATTTTAAATTTAAAAAAAATCAAAGTGATTGGTTTGGATATGGATCATACCTTGATTCGATATAACATCGAGCATTTTGAAGCCTTGGTATTTGAGCTTGTGATTGAAGCTTTGGTTCAAACGAAGCAATATCCAGCAGCCATTCGTGCCTTTAAATTTAATATGAAAGATGCCATTCGTGGTTTAGTGGTGGATAGTGAGCACGGTAATATTTTAAAACTCAATCGATATGCCGCCATTCGGCAAAGCTATCATGGTACCAAGCCGATTGATTTCAAGGCGCAGCAGCAATTCTATGGCAGTACTTATATTGATTTAAATGATTCCAAATATTGTGTGATAGATACTTCTTTTTCGATTGCTTTTTGCGTGTTATATCGGCAGCTGGTTGATTTAAAAGATGAACATGATGATGTATTGCCGAGTTACCGCGTGATTGCTGATGATGTGTTGGAAGTGGTTGACTTGGTGCATGCCGATGGCAGTTTAAAACAAAAAATTTCGAAGAATCTCGATCATTTTGTGATAAAAGATGAAGAGCTTGTGGATGCAATGACGCGTTTTGTTCAATATGGAAAAAAAATACTAATTATTACAAACTCTGAATATGTTTACACAAAAATATTATTAGATTATGCGATTAATCCTTTTTTACCAGAGGGTAAGACATGGGAAGATTTTTTTGAGTATGTGATTGCACAATCGGCTAAACCACGATTTTTTTATGATAATTTAAAATTTTTAAAAATTGATGTTAAAACAGGTGCGATGAGTAATTTAGATGGCCCACTGGTGCCTGGTGTTTATCAAGGCGGTAATGCCATGCAACTCACGGATGCGCTCAGCGTGAGTGGAGATGAAATTCTTTATATTGGTGACCATATTTATGGCGATATTTTACGGCTTAAAAAAGCGTGTAACTGGCGAACCGCTTTGGTGGCTGAAGAACTAGGGGATGAAATACGCGCACAAAAAAAAGCAAGGATAGTAGAACAGAAAATTTTCAAAAACATGCAAAAGAAGAGAGCGTTAGAAAAAAAATATATTCATACTTTAACGCGAAAGGTGGATGATAATACGGATAAATATGATAAAACAATACGTGCATTACAAGCTAAAATCACAGTGCTTGATACGCTGTTAGCTGATTTATTGATACAAGAACGTTGTTTTTATAACGTGACCTGGGGGCAAGTGTTTCGAGCTGGTGCTGAAGAAAGTTATTTTGCGCAGCAAGTGGACAGGTATGCCTGTATTTATATGGAAAAACTAATTGATTTATTTGCGTGTTCCCCGCTTACTTATTTTCGTGCGGACAGGCGTTTATTGCCGCACGATGCGTCGAACCATCCAGTAACCTAGGCTAAGCAAAATAAGTATGCTTAAACCCACTGCGTAGGCATCAAAATTGGGGCCAACGAGCGCCAGTGCGTCGGAGCTATGCATCAACGAAAAAGGTATAGCAACAAATACATCCATCAGTGCTGAACCAGCAACCAAGCCACAGGCAATGAGTGTACCAATTTGTCGCCGTTTGTTGGTTGCTTCTGGTGTAAGATTTAAAGCTTTTAAGCGCCATTCAATTAGATAGGCAAGCATACCGCCCAAAAAGAGTGGGAACGATGAGGATAGTGGTAAGTACATGCCAATGGCAACGCCTAAAATTGAAAGGTGAAAAAAGCGCGTGAGTTTTAATGCATGGTTTAGCATGAGTAACAGGATAATGACACCAGCACCTGAGAGCATCATATTCCAGGGGAGCGTGTTACGAAACATGGCTTCTGTAATGGCTGCAAGCAGAGCTGCGGTTGGTGCGGGTAAACTGTGGCTTGGGTCCATATTAGGGCGAGGCATAACGCCTGAAATACCATAGACATCAAATAATAATTGCATCACAGGTGGAATGATGAGTGCAGAGACAAGCACCCCTAAAAGTAACATGATTTGTTGTTTCCAGGGGGTTGCGCCCACCAACTGACCGACTTTTAAGTCTTGGACATTATCGTTTGAAATGGCTGCAATGCCTGTCACCATAGCACCAATAATAATTGTAATGGCTTCAGCCGCTTTTAATTGTTCGGCATTGAGCGGGGCATTTGAAAAAAACTGGATGGCTGTTAGTAAAAGCCAGGCCGCAAATAAAATGCCTGCAATCACAACGGAGCTACCAGGACTTGCGGTCACACCGACCATGCCAGAAAAATAGGCTGTGATGACAGAAAAAAGAAAACCAATAATTAATACATATAAAACAGTGATGAACACAAGCGTGGGTGCATATGTACCGTTTAGGCCAATCATATGGAGTGGAAAAATCATTTGAAAGAAAAGAAATAAACTGGCTGCAATGAGTAAGGTGCCTATTATAATATAGGGCATCGGAATGTCTTGTTCTGTGCGTGTGTTTACTTCGACTTGGTGCTGTTTAGTAAATTGACTGAGAGAGGTCACGATATTTTTAAATAACGGCTTGATAAGCTTGATAAAAGTCCAAACGCCAGCAAATAGCATGCCTCCAATGCCTAAATAGCGCATGTGGTTTTCCCAAAGAAAATTCAGTGCATCATTGGCATTTTGATGTGTCATTATTTCTGGGTGTAGCCAGCTAACACCTGGGAGTATGAGCCCCCATGCAAGTACAGCACCTAAAAAAATGCTAATGGCCATATCACGGCCAATCAAAAAACCAGCACCCACCATAGTGGCTGAAAAGCCAATGCCAAAGCCAACCAGCGTTTTTTTTATAATCACCCAGTGGCTCCAACTCGTTGCTAGGACTTTGAAGCCGAGTTGTGCAAGTTCAATGCCGGCGCCGATGAGTCCACCATAAACAATGGGTCGAATAGAAGCTTTTTCATAAGATGACTTAAGGACTTCAGCAATAGCACGTCCTTCCGGAAAGCGTAAACTATTATCGTGTACCAACATACGACGAAGTGGAATGGAAAACAAAACGCCTAAAACACCACCACTGGCGGCAATAAAAAAGTTGGTCCAGTAATCAAAGTGATGCCAGTAACCAATAATAATTAAAGCAGGAATGGTATACACAATCCCGCATGCAATTGCTTCTCCTGCCGATGCTGCAGTTTGTACAGCATTGTTCTCGAGAATGCTTGGGTTTTTAAAAAAACGTAAAATTCCCATCGACAAAATTGCAGCAGGGATAGAGGCAGAGGTTAAAATACCTAGTTTTAATGCTAAATAAGCATTAGACATTGCAAGCAGTAGTGTTAGTAAAATGCCAAGCAAAATACTACGTGTGGTGAGCTCAGCGGGGGTGTTTGTTTCCATGGCAAGCGATTCCAAGGGTTAATAATTTTAGTGATACGTTAAATATTGGTTCTGTATTGTATTAAAATAACAGCCGTTATTCTACGTGATGTCAGAGCTGATAGATATCTTAATTTTCAGGCGTTTAAGGTGTAAGAAAACACTAATTTGCATTCTATTAAGAAGAATTAATGGTAAAAAAGAGCATATTGACAATAGCGATCTTGAATAATATCCTTACAATATAGGAGTTCAAGTCTGATATTGTAAGGATTAACTATGTACCCACGCCAACTACAGCCCGAGCTTATTAGATTAGCAACACAATATCCAGTGGTTACAATCACAGGGCCAAGACAATCAGGTAAAACAACGCTTTGCCAAGCGGCATTCCCTGATTATCAATATATTAATTTAGAAGAGTTAAATGCTCGAGAATTTGCTAACCAAGATCCGAAAGGCTTTCTTGCCCAATATAATGATCAAGTGATTTTAGATGAAATTCAACGAGCACCTAATTTACCTTCTTATATTCAACCCATGGTAGATAGAACAAATCAAAATGGACAATTTATTTTAACTGGCTCACATCAATTTGAATTAACGAATACAATCAACCAATCTTTAGCGGGTAGAACTGCGTTGGTTACTCTACTCCCTTTGTCTTTTCATGAGCTTTATACAAACGCATCTTCTATACAATTATCACATATTATCTATTCTGGATTTTATCCAAGAATTTTCAATAATAAACTAAACCCCACGGAAGCGCTGGCATTTTATTTAGCGACCTATGTAGAAAGAGATATCCGATCATTAGTTAATATTAAAGATTTGTCTATCTTCGAAAAGTTTCTAAAAATATGTGCAAGCCAAGTTGGACAATTACTCAATTACACAACCATTGCAAATGACTGCGGTATCGATCAAAAAACAGTTAAAGCATGGCTTTCTGTTTTAGAAGCAAGTTATATTCTTTTTCAAATACAACCACATTTTCAGCATTTTCGTAAACGACTGACAAAATCCAGCAAACTTTATTTTCATGATGTTGGATTGCTATGTTATCTACTTGGTATTTCTCATCCAGAACAAGTGATGAATCATCCGATGCGTGGCTTACTATTTGAAAATTTTATTATCAGCGAATGCTTAAAAGATCGTTATAATCGAGTAAAAGATAAAAATATTTATTTTTTTAGAGATCATGTGGGTCATGAAGTGGATGCTATTTTCGATTACGGTACTGAACTATATAGTATGGAAATAAAATCTTCTGAGACTTTTAATTATAGTTTTATAAAAGGCCTTGAGTATTATGAGCAAATTGCAAAGGAAAAAAACACACGAAAATTTTTAATTTATGCCGGCGATGAAAGTTATAAAACAAAAGACGTAGCCATTTATTCTTATAAGAAAATAAATGACTTATTCAATGAGATAAACGGTGAATAACTCGGGACAAACCCTAATTATTTTTATCTAAAGCAGGTACTTCACAGGGCGGTTTAAGCCATTCTACGTGATGCGATGTATCATAAATATCCCATTCCTGACTCACATAACGTGTTTTGTTAATATCTAATAATAACCAAGCTAAAAAACTGGCGACAGTCTCGGGTGTAATGAGTTGATTATTATCATATAGATCCTGGAAAAATTGTTGTTTATCAGGATGCTGATGTTCGGCGGATCGGATATCGGCTTGCATATTCGTTTTAACAATGCCCGGCATGACACTGGCTGTGGCCATGTCAGGGCATTCAAGTTGCCAAGCACGCGTGAGCATCGCAAGCCCTGCTTTAGACACACAATAAGGTGCCCAGCCTTGCACTGGAAAGTGGGCGGCTCCTGAGCCAATATGCAATACGCGGGCGTTTGTGAGTTTGGGATAAAGGGCTTGGGTTAGAAAAAAAGGTGCATTTAGATTAATGTCTATAATCGCATGCCATGCTTCAGGGCTTAAAGTTTGCATGGGGGCAATCGGATTGATTAGACCTGCATTGTGTATGAGTGCTTTGATTTCAGTTTGTTTTTCAAGATGATTGAAAATGCTTTCACGGCCAGCTTGAGCTGCAACATCAGCAACATAGGTTTGAATCTGCGTATTTTGCTTTGCAATACTATCTAATGTGTTTTTATCGCGGCCAATAATTAAAACAGGATAGTCTTGACGTGCGAGATGAAGTGCAAGAGCAGCACCAATGCCACGACTTCCGCCTGTAATCACAAACATGGTTTTCTCCGAGAAAATAAAGATAACTGGTTTCTTATCATAACACCCTTTATACTGCGTACTTTCTTTTTTAGATTTAGGCGTTCAGATGGAATTGGTCGTTGATAATACCCCGTTTAAAGCATTGTTTGAGCCGTTAGACTTAGGTTTCACGCAACTTAAAAATCGAATATTGATGGGCTCGATGCACACAGGCCTTGAAGAAGACAAAGATAATTTAGATAGACTCGCAGCGTTTTATAAAGAACGCGCACAAGGTGGGGTGGGTTTAATCGTAACAGGTGGTATTTCACCCGGTCGGGTGGGGCGCCTAGCACCGGCATCAGCTAAACTCACTTCATCTAAAGAGCGTATGCGACATGAAGTCGTGACGCATGCTGTGCATGAGTTTGGTGGAAAAATTGCATTACAAATATTACATGCCGGTCGGTATGGCTACCATCCATTTATTGTTGCGCCATCACGCATTAAGGCACCTATTTCGCCATTTACACCTTGGAAATTAACGCATCGTGGTATTTTAAAAACCATTAAGCAGTTTGCATATTGCGCAAAGCTTGCGCGTGCCGCAGGGTATGATGGTGTTGAAATAATGGGCAGCGAAGGGTATTTGCTGAATCAATTTATTGTTGCGCATACCAATCATCGAACGGATCAGTTTGGGGGTGAATATGCAAACCGTATGCGCTTTCCCGTTGAGGTGGTTCGGGCGGTTCGCGAAGCGGTTGGTGATGATTTTATTATTATCTTCAGGCTTTCGATGATTGATTTAATTGCCAAAGGCAGCAGTTGGGATGAAGTGGTGTTGTTAGGCAAGGCCATTGAAGATGCTGGCGCGACGCTGATTAATACCGGTATTGGATGGCATGAAGCGCGTGTACCGACGATTGCAACAATGGTGCCACCTGCAAATTTTACAGAGGTAACCCAGCGTTTTAAACCAGAAGTAAATATCCCTGTGATTACTTCTAACCGTATTAATAGCCCAGAACTTGCGAATGCTGTGATTGAGTCAGGTGCTGCAGATATGGTCTCAATGGCCAGGCCTTTCTTAGCCGATGCTAATTTTGCACAAAAAGCGGCGTTAGGTGAGTCACAGGCAATCAATACATGTATTGCGTGTAATCAGGCGTGTTTAGATCAAATATTTGAGCATAAAACGGTTTCTTGTTTGGTTAATCCACGAGCGTGTCATGAAACTAAATTAGTGTATGAAACCACGAGCCAGCCAAAGACAATTGCTGTTGTGGGAGCAGGGCCCGCAGGGCTTGCTTTTGCTGTGGTGGCTGCTGAGCGAGGTCATCGGGTGACGCTTTTTGAGCGCACTGATAAACTAGGGGGGCAGTTTAACTTTGCAAAGCAAATTCCAGGTAAAGAAGAATTCCAACATACGTTAGATTATTTTGCGCATCAGATAGAAAAATTTAATATAGAAACCTGTTTGAACACAGAAGCAACGCCTGAATTATTGAAAGCATTTGATGAAGTGGTTCTAGCCACGGGTGTTTTCCCAAGAATACCACGCATCGATGGTATCAATCATAAATCTGTTATGACTTATGTTGATTTGCTGAGTGGTCGCGAGAAGGCCGGTCAACGTGTTGCTATTATTGGAGCCGGAGGCATTGGGTTTGATGTTGCTGAATATCTAAGTGGTGGCTCGGGTGAATCAAAAGAGGCATTCTGTAGTGAATGGGGTATTGATTTGAGTATGTCACATCGTGGCGGTGTGATACCGGCAGAAAAACCAGAGTCTTCACGTGAAATTTTTTTATTACAACGTAAAAAAGAAAAAATGGGACGAAGACTCGGTAAAACCACAGGATGGATTCATCGAGCCAGTTTAAAGCATCGAGCAGTTCATATGATACCGGGTGTGGTTTACGAGCGCATTGACGATAAAGGGCTGCATGTTTTGATTGATAATGAAACAAAAGTACTCGATGTCGATTCGATTATTGTGTGCGCGGGACAAGAAGAAGCCAGTGCTTTATATGAGCCATTAAAAAATGCTGGTTGCTCGGTACACCTCATAGGTGGGGCGTTTAAAGCGTTAGAGCTTGATGCAAAACACGCAATCAATCAAGCGTCTCGATTAGCAGCTGTGCTTTGATTCGGCTTTTTCGCATAAAATGAGTGCATTCCGCTAGAAATTTTGCTATCATGTCGGCCTTGTCTTTTTTATTGTTATTTATTTTTCCAGGTAGACTATGACCGACTCAATACAGGCGCATGCAACAGAAGTGACAGCCGAAGTAATATCATTTGCTGAATTAAATTTATCAGAGCCATTGCTTAAAGCCATCAGTGATTTAAGTTATAAAGAGCCATCACCGATACAACAAAAAACGATTCCCTGTTTATTAGATGGCCGCGATGTGATTGGTAAATCTAATACAGGCTCAGGAAAAACCGCAGCCTTTGTTTTGCCAGCATTACAGCAGCTGGATTTAAACCAAGCTTCTCCTCAAACCTTAATTATTACACCGACACGTGAGCTTGCGTTACAAATAGAAATGCATGTTAAAAAATTAAGTGCGCATTTACGAGGTGCACGGGTTGTGGCTTTATGTGGCGGGCAAGATTACCATCCCCAGCTTAAAAAACTTAAAGAGGGTGCGCAAATTGTTGTGGGTACACCAGGGCGTATGCTTGATCATATTGAGCGAGGCTCACTGAAGCTTAATCAATTGAAGACTTTCGTGTTGGATGAAGCAGATGAAATGCTTCGAATGGGTTTTATTGATGATGTTGAACGTATTCTTTCTCATTTACCCGAAACACGTCAAATCGCACTATTCTCAGCGACCATGCCACCACCGATTCGAAAAATTGCAAATCGTTATTTAAATAACCCTATTTCGATTGAGATTGCTGCAAAAACAGCAACGGTTGAGAGCATTGAGCAGCGCTTTTTGTTTGCTTCGCCTGTACAAAAGCCACATGCATTATTACGTGTTCTAGCGGTAGAGCAGCATGAAGGCGTTATTGTGTTTACTCGCACAAAAAATGGTGCCGAAGAAGTTGCGACGTTCTTACAAGAGCAAGGGCATCGTGTGATGGCCATCCATGGTGATATTTCACAAGCACTTCGTGAACGCGCTATTGCAAGATTCAAGCAAGGAGCGGTTAATATTTTAGTTGCAACGGATGTTGCAGCACGAGGTTTAGATGTTGATCGTGTGACGCATGTGATTAATTATGATATGGCGCATGATTGTGAAACATATGTGCATCGTATTGGACGAACAGGGCGCGCAGGTCGCAGCGGAACAGCTATTTTATTTGTTGCACCGAGAGAAGCGCGTATGGTTAGTGTTGTTGAACGCCATACCAAGCAAACCATTCAGAAAATTGCTATTCCAACCGATGAAATGATTCAAGCGGTGAGAGAAACGCGTTTTATGGAAGGCATTGACATGCGCCTTGAAAATAAGCATCTTGGTGATTATCAAAAAATGATTCAAACCTATTTGAAAGACAAAGATGTGTCTGCAGAAGATGTGGCAGCCGCATTAGCTCTTCAATTGAATCGAGATAAAGCTTGGAAAGTTGAGTCGGTATTACCCCCTTCAAAAGCTGAGCGTCCAAGACAAGATCGAGGGGCACGCCACGATTCAGGTGCGCCACGTGGACGAGCAACACAAAATGCACCGCGCCATGCTTCACGTGAGCATCGTCGTGCTTCACATGCAGAAGAGCTATTTAGACTTGATGTAGGACGCATTCATGGTGTTAAACCTGCAAATATTGTAGGTGCAATAGCAAATGAAGGCGGATTACAAAGCCGTTTGATTACAGGACTTAAAATTCATGAAGACCATTCAACAGTGCGCTTGCCGAAAGAATTATCGAAAGAGTCTTTTTTAGGTTTGAAACGCGCATGGGTCTGTGGGCGGCCATTGAAGTTGACGTCGATGGGTGCTGTTTAGTATCTTAAGTATGCTTGGATTTCAAGCATGCTTATATTGAAAGAAGAAGGGGCTTTATGAAGGCGAAGTGTATAGGCTTATGTTTCGGTTTATTAATGAGTGTTGTTAGTGGTATTGCTATTGCATCAACATCGATTAATAAGATTGTTGTGTTTGGCGATAGCTTGTCAGATACCGGTAATTTATATGAATACATGCATCATCAATTACCAATGTCTCCTCCTTATTATGATGGTCGTTTTTCGAATGGACCGGTTTGGATTGAGCATTTGATAAAGCATTATTTTCCAACTGATTCAAAATCACATCTAATCGATTATGCGTTTGGTGGTGCAGTCGTTGGGAGTGAAGATGAAAATGATGATGATATCAGCGATGGTGCTTTGTTAAATTTAGATGCTGAGGTAGGGAGCTATTTGCTCGCGCATGATGATAAAGCAGATGCATCGAGTTTGTTTGTTATTTGGATGGGCTCTAATAATTATTTATCACTGCCGGAAGATTTAGATGGCGAAGTGGCGTTTACCTTAACAGGGATTCGACGTAGCCTTGAATTGCTTGTGAGTAAAGGCGCTAAACATATTATGGTCGTCGGAGTGCCTGACTTAGGAAAAACTCCAATGGCAGAGGAGTTTGAATATACAAAAGAATTAGGTTATTTATCAAGCCAACATAATTTAAAGCTTGACGAAGAAGTGGCTCAGCTAAAAAGTCGTTATCCTGATGTAGAATGGGTGTTATACCATGTTGATATTTTGCTGACTAATGCTTTAGAGCGCCCCGCATTTTATGGCTTTAATAATGTGACAGGAACCTGTTATGACACACAGGATTATATGCCTTCATCACAATCTGTTTTGAATATGGTGTCTCGTGTGAAGTCTAATCGTGAAGCTGAAAAGTCTGGTGACGTTTGTGATACTTATTTGTTTTTTGATCCAGTGCATCCATCGGGTCGTGCACATGAGTATATTTCTGAATGGGGCATTAAAGCACTAGATGAAGCAGGGTTTAAATTCGGTTAGTTTAGATAGAGCCTGACGTGTTTTTTTGCTGGTCTTAATTAAAAGAATTTAAAAAAATAGCTGATAATTTTTTATTAAATTACCAGCTATTTTTTTCACAAATGGCTTCATATGCTTTTCGAATGGCATGTGTTTTTTCGTTTGCTTTTTTAATGTTCGCTTCTGAGTGGCCTTTGGCAATATATTTGTCAGGATGGTATAGGCTAATTTGTTTTCGATAAGCGCGTTTTACTTCTTGTTTTGTTGCAGTTTCTGGTATTTTTAATATGGCATAAGCATTTTTAATGGGAGGTGTTTTATAGGCCTCGGTGTCATGCTGATATTGCCGATGCTGTTGGTATTGCTGATGCTGTTGATGAAAATGGTTGTGGAATGTATCACGTGCATGTGCTTGTTCATGTAATGGCGCTAAGTTAAGAGTTGTTAGTAAATGATTTAAAATAGCAATTTTTTTAGGGGTTAAGCCCGTCACCTGAGCCATGCGATATTGGAGCTGAATAAACTCTCGGAGTAATTTGTGATTGTTGCTGGCTAAATTTTTTAATAGGTTTAGCGGTTCGTTGATTTTAAAATTTGCGGCTTTGCCTTCGGTAAAAAAATATTTGGCAGATTCTCTCTCTGCGCGATTAAAATGTAGCTCATGCATAATTTTTTTTGCATATAGAATTTCTTCTTCTGAAACACGACCATCTGCTTTACAAATATGCCCCATAATTAAAAAAGTAGCTCTTTGGAAGCTTTGTCTAATGGACTTACGTTTTTCAGTTTGGTAGGCGTCATGTAGTCTTGAAAAGTGCTGGTTTAAACCACGGTCAAAAAGATTTCCAATAAAAACACCGAGTAGTGCGCCAGGTGGTCCGGCTATTAGAAAGCCAAGCCCTGCACCTAGACATTTACCCCACCAAGAATAATGTTTTAAAAGAGGTCTTACCGCCATTTTTACATCCATCATATAAACTAGATATAGTATATCATAAGCTTTTCTATTGTGTGGTTTTACGCGATTGGCTTTTGTATAATGCGGCATATAATTTTTGAGGCATGATGAGAAGATGCGATATATTTATACGGTTTTGTTTTATTTATGCTTGCCTTTTATTGCTTTGCGCTTATTCTTTAAAGGACGAAAAAACCCTGCTTATCGGGAGCGCCTTAAAGAACGTTTTATTGGAAAAACTTCGGATGCTTCATCTGTGGATGTATGGGTGCACGCGGTTTCGTTTGGAGAAGTTGTTGCTGCAAAAATGCTAATAGAAAAAATATTACTGACGAAGCAACGTGTGCTTGTTACCACCATGACCCCAACAGGCTCAGCGCAGGTGAAACGCTTGTTTGGGGAACGCGTGATGCATCAATATGTGCCGTATGATTTTCCTTGGGCATTAAGGCGTTTTTTTAAAGTGTATCAGCCGCGTGTTGGTGTGATCATGGAAACAGAGCTTTGGCCTAATTTAATGCTGGAGGCAAAGGCGCAAAGCACTGTATTATTTATTGCAAATGCACGTATTTCTGATGGCGCTTTTCGTGCGTATCAACACGTTAGCTGGTTTTTCAAGCCGCTTTGGGGATGTGTTACAGGGATTCTTGCGCAAAGCAAACAAGATGCCGAGCGATTTTGTGCGTTGGGTATTTCTAAAAATAAAGTATCTGTTTTGGGAAATATGAAAAGTGATTTGCAAGTATCACCTGATGTCTCAAAGTCTGTGTATTTTTTAAAAGAAGCATTGGGTGAAACGCGGCCTGTCGTCATTGCTGCAAGTACGCATGAGGGAGAAGAGGCGCAAATTTTAGGGGTGCTCAAAGCCTTACAAGCCTCTGTGCCTGATGTGATATTGCTGATTGCGCCACGGCATCCAGAGCGTTTTGAAGGGGTCTATCAGTACGCGAAAAAACATGGCTTTAAAACGGCTCGTCGTAGTCAAATAGATAGCATTGGGCTAGACACAGAGGTGCTTGTTTTAGACTCAATGGGTGAGTTGCTTGGATTTTATGGTTTAAGTGATTATGCTTTTGTTGGAGGAAGTTTTGTGTCAATTGGTGGGCATAATGTGCTTGAGCCTATGGCGCTTGGCGTGCCTGTTTTTTGTGGAATGTTTATGCAAAACTCAAAAGATTTATGTGAAACGCTGATGCAGGCGCGGGCGATGCAGCAAATTGGTGATGCAAGTGAACTGGTTAAAGCGATTGGTTTGTTTTATGAAAATCCGAGTGCGCGAGATGCACAAGTGGCGCGTGCAACAGCAGCATTAGAAGCCAGTCAAGGAGCTGTTGCACGGCATATTAAAGCAATGGCGCCATATTGGGGTTAGTTTTTAATTGCCTTGGTTTTGTTTTTCTTTGATTTCAGACAGTGTTTTGCAGTCAATACACAATGTTGCTGTGGGCCGTGCTTCAAGGCGTCGTATGCCTATTTCAATGCCACATGCCTCACAGTAGCCAAAATCATCTTCAGCAATACGTTCTAGTGCATCTTCAATTTTTTTTATGAGTTTACGTTCGCGATCACGTGCACGTAGTTCAATACTGAACTCTTCTTCTTGACTGGCTCTGTCTGCAGGATCAGGAAAATTAGCAGCCTCATCTTTCATGTGCGTAACCGTGCGGTCTACTTCTTCCATGAGTGATTTTCGCCAAGCTAAAAGAATCGTTTCAACATGCGCGCGTTGTTTTTCATTCATGTATTCTTCGCCCTTTTTCTCAAGATAAGGGGCAATGTTTAAATTTCCAATGGTATCGTTATTCACTATGCGTTTACTCTTATTATTATAGGGTTGAGTTAGGGTATTACATGAAGAGAGTAGATATAGCAAAAAAAGCAAGAATCTTCAACTATATTTGTGTCTAAAGATAATTATTGCTCGGGTAGACGGTGTTTATTTTGAAGCATGGCTTGTAACTTTTTTCGCTCGGGGTCAGTTAAGCTTTGATGTCTCGCTTTTTCAATCAGCGCCTCAACTTCGCGTGCTTTGGTTTTTTTTGTTAAAAAATTTACGGTTTCAATAAATTCGGCATTTAAGGCGTTTTGGGGGACTTGATGCTGCCAAGCGGCTAATTTATTCATGGCTTCAAATAAAGGTGTTTCTCGAAATAATTCAATCAGGGTGGCTGTATTGACATGAGGATGATTTTTAAGCTGTTGTAATAGTTTTTTAAGCGCCTGTTGATTAGGCTCAATGAGATCATCAGGATCTGGAAGGGCTGTATGTGTTTCGAGGTATAGCTCTGGATGCTGTAGCAATAAAGCGGTTGCCAGTCGAATAGGCGTTCGTTTTAAAGCAGAAGGAGGGGATATGATAGCGGGCGTATGTGTTGTTGTTTTTTTTGCACCCAAAGTTTTTTCGATACGATCGGCATCAAGGTGCGTGATGCGTGCAAGTTCATCTAACAAAAGTTGCTTATAAGGCCCTTCAGGAATTTTTTGGCAGTAAGGCGTGATGGCCTCTAAGAGCTGACCGCGACCAGCAAGGCTTGTTATGTCGAGTTCTAAGGTGAGTATTTTAAGTAGGTATTCATGCAAAGGCATGGCTTTTTTTACGTACTGATTAATAAAGACTTCAGGGCCTTTTGTTCTTACAAGGCTATCGGGATCTTCCCCTTCAGGTAAAAAGATAAATTGAGCATTCAGTTTGCCATCGAGTGAAGGCAGTGTATTCTCAAGGGCACGTAAAGCGGCTTTTTTTCCTGCAGCATCGCCATCAAAACAAAAAATAAGGGAGCGCGTATGCTTGCTTAAAAGTTGTATATGATAGGTGCTTGTTGCGGTACCAAGGGTTGCAACAGCGTTTGTAAAACCTTGTTCGGCAAGAGCGATAACATCCATATAGCCTTCAACAATGAGGATATTCTCAGGGCCTTTAGGATGTGCTTCAAGGACTTGATGTAGGCCATATAGCTCACGATTTTTTTGAAAAATAACGGTTTCGGGGGAGTTTAAATATTTGGGCTTTTGATCGGCATCAATGGCTCGCCCTCCAAAGCCAATTAAACGACCATGACGGTCATGGATAGGAAAAGTAATGCGATGACGATAGCGGTCATATGTGCTTTTATCATCTTTTTGAACAAGCATGCCTGTGGTAATTAAGCCATCTCGGTGTGTTTTAAATTGTTGCTCGAGGGTGTGCCAGCCTGTGGGTGCATAACCGATTTGGTAGCGTTTAATGACATCAGCGCTTAAGCCACGATTTTTTAAGTACAAAGCAGCCGTATGGCCAGGGACGTGTAATTTTTTTTGATAAAAGACAGCAACTTGGTCCAGCAAGTCATATAAAGGCAGGCTTTTAATATGAGAGCGGGTAGATTGTTTATCTCGTGGCACTTCAAGGCCTGCGCGTGCAGCCAGTGTTTCAATGGCTTCCGGAAAGTCTTGGTTTAAATAGCTCATGACAAAGCTAATAATATTACCGCTGACACCACATCCAAAGCAGTGATAAAACTGTTTTTTAGGAATGACGTTAAATGAGGGTTTTTTTTCTTCATGAAATGGGCAGCAAGCTGTATGGCTTGTACCTTGTTTTTTCAAGGGAACATAGCTGTCAATAAAATTGACTATATCTGTCTTTGCCAGTAATTCATCAATAAATGGTTGTGGAATTAGGCCAGCCATGGTGGCGGTCTCACTGAAGCTTAGCTTTAATTTGTGAACTAATAGAGGCCATGTCGGCACGGCCCTGAAGGCGTGGTTTTAAGTAAGCCATAATTTTTCCCATTTCTCGCATCGAGCTTGCCCCTGTTTCGTAAAAAGCTTCGGTAATCAGTGCGTCTACTTCAGATTCTGACAGTGGCTCTGGAAGGTAGCGTTGAATCAGTGTGAGCTCAAAGATTTCTTGCTCAGCGAGATCATCGCGTTTGGCTTTTTGGTACTGGCTAATTGATTCTTGACGTTGTTTTGCAAGTTTATCGAGAATAGCGAGAACACGTACATCATCTAATACAATTCGTTCATCAACTTCAATTTGTTTCATGGCCGCCGTAACAAGACGTAGTGCGTTCACCGTGCGCTTTTCACGCGCACGCATGGCATCTTTGAGTTCGTTCTCAATACGGGCTTTAAGGCTCATAATTATCGTCGACGTTTGTTGATTTTTTTAGAAATCGTTTCGCGTGAAATTTTCTTTAGATGACGTTTAACTGCAGCAGCTTGTTTACGTTTACGTTCAGCTGTAGGTTTTTCATAGAATTCACGACGACGTAATTCGGTTAAAATTCCAGCTTTTTCGCAAGAGCGTTTAAAACGGCGAAGTGCATATTCAGGGTTTTCGCCTTCTTTGACGCGAACTGTAGGCATTCAATAGTCCTCTTTTTTAATCTTAATATATAAGCTTTGATAGCATTTAAAAAACAACAAGGCCGTATTTTAGTGATAGTTGGGTGCTGAGTCAAGGTTTAATGCGGGTGATTTCAGGGGGTGTTAAAAAATGAAAAGATGGAGCGCTACACCCAATGCACGTCAAGGTGCGAGTTTTACACCAGGCTTAGTTAGCTCCGCGTAGGCAGGGGGAAATATTGTCAACACACCCTAATCATTACAAAGTACTTAATATAGAGGAGAAAGCGGGCTGATTTTGTAATGAAGCCTCAAAGACTGGGTGATTTTTCAAGGTGATTTTTTGAAAAACCAGATATGAATTTGAAACGCTTTCTGATAAACTACCCTCGTCTTTTAGAGCCTTGTGTCTAAACAAAGGAATAATGCTAGATGCATGCACATTGAGTAAACAAGGAGCAGGTCTTGAATACAAATAGTTTGGGGTTAAAGGTGAATCAAGAAAGGCGTCTAAATACTGCAGCACAACCTTGGTTGGTTTGTCTTGCTGCTTCATTGTTTTTTTTCTATCAGTTTGTGCAAGGTAATATGTTTGCCTCTATTGCTGATCATGTTATGCGAGATTTTGGGATAGAAGCCAATCAACTCATGTACTTATCCAGTGCATATTATCTTGCTAATGTTGTGTTTTTATTGGTTGCCGGCATATTACTGGATAGGTTCTCAATTAAAAAAACGCTTGTTGTGGCCATGTTTTTTTGTATGCTGAGCACGTTTATTTTAGCTTATACCACCCATTTTGGTGTTGCTTTAGTGTGTCGATTTGTATCGGGTGTCACCAGTGCTTTTTGTTTTTTAGGGCCCGTTCGTTTAGCCACGCGTTGGTTTCCACCTAAAAAAATGGCCATGATAACGGGTGTTATTGTTACGATGGCCATGACCGGTGGGTTGGTTGCGCAGTATCCACTCACGCAATTGGTGTTGCATTTAGGGTGGCGGGGCGCGGTACTTGATGTCGCATGGTTAGGTTTATTTATGCTTTTGATTATGATGTGGTTGATTGAAGACAATCCGCCGGGTCATCAAGATCCTGAGTATCAAATTCTTCCAATGAAAACGGTTTGGAAAGGCTGCATGCATTTCCAACCACTTTTATCAGGGCTTTATACGAGCTTAATGAACTTGCCGATTGCAGTCTTAGGTGCTGCCATGGGTAAATTGTATCGCATGCATCGTTTAAACGTATCACAACCCGAAGCCTCTATGGTCAATGGCATGTTATTTTTAGGGTCGATGCTCGGGGGGCCTTTAGTCGGGCTTTTTTCAGATCGATTAGGACGTCGTTTATTGCCCATGAAGCTTGGTGCGTTGGTGTCGCTCTTAATCGTCTTTTTTATTTTATATGCGCATGTATCGCTACACATGCTGGGCTTTTTATTTTTCTTGTTAGGCTTTATCACGATGGCACAGGTGCTTAGTTATGCTTTGGTCGCTGAAAGTACCGCGCCCGTCATGATTGCGACTTTAATGAGTGTGGTGTCTATTCTGACACAAGGTGGTTATACCGTGTATCAGAACCTTTTTAGTGCTATTTTGGTTCGCAGCGGTGGCATGGCATTAATCGATGGCACGCCTATTTATCCGATAGCATCGTATCAAACGGCGGCCTTAATTTTACCGGCTGCTTTTCTTATTTCGTTTGTATTGGTCTTTTTCTTAAAAGAGACATTTGCTAAACCACAACCAATAGAGAGCTGATATGCCACGTGCTTGTGTTTTATTAATGGATTCTTTGGGAATTGGTGCCAGTCATGATGCTGGTGAGTATGGCGATGAGGGCGCGAATACGTTTGGACATATTCTGAGTGCTTCTAAAAAGCCATTGGAATTACCTCACTTAGCGAGACTGGGTCTTTATCATGCTGCGGCACTGAGCGCCGCTGATGGTGTATTTAATACTGATATTTTTAATATTTCAGCTTTGCCTAAACCTGAAAGTCAGTATGGTTATGCTGTAGAGCAAAGTTTAGGTAAAGATACACCCAGTGGGCATTGGGAATTAGCGGGTGTGCCGGTGCGTTTTAAATGGGGTTATTTTCCACAAACAAAGCCTTGTTTTCCAGCTGAACTCATAGAAAAATTTATTGAGCGCGCAAAAATACCCGGTGTTTTAGGTGATATGCATGCTTCTGGCACAGATATATTAAAAATCTTAGGGGAAGCACATCAACAAACCGGTCAGCCGATTGTGTATACGTCAGGCGATAGTGTGTTTCAGATAGCAGCGCACGAAGAAACATTTGGGCTCGAGCGATTATATGCGCTGTGTGACATTGCCCGTGAGTTGGTGGATGAATATCAAATTGGGCGCGTGATTGCTAGGCCTTTTATTGGGGAACCAGGGGCTTTTAAGCGTACAGGTAATCGGCGTGATTATTCCATTCCTCCGCCTGAAAAAACATTGTTAGATTATTTAAAAGAAGCTGGTCGAGAAGTGATTGCGATTGGTAAAACAGACGATATTTTTGCGCACTCAGGTCCAACACAAGTGATTAAAGCCGATGGTAATATGGCTTTGTTTGATGCAACGCTTGAAGCCATGAAAACAGCACCATCGGGTAGTTTGGTTTTTACTAATTTTGTTGATTTTGATTCTGCTTTTGGGCACAGGCGTGATGTAGCCGGTTATGCGCAAGCACTCGAAGCCTTTGATGCACGTCTCCCCGAATTAGAAGCAATTTTAAAAGCAGACGATTGTGTTTTAATATCGGCTGATCATGGTTGTGACCCTACTTTTCCTGGGAGTGATCATACCCGTGAACATGTGCCGGTTCTTGCTTTTGGTCCAAGCATTCAACATCAGTCGATTGGACGGCGTGAAAGTTTTTCAGATATAGGAAAAACTTTAGCAGAGCACTTGGCTGTGGCAGCAGACATAGAAGGCACACCTTTTGCTTTATACAGCTGATTTTATAGCCTATTGTAAACGGCTTTCTTTAACACTGACTTCACTGCGTAAATCGGTCTTATGTGTCTTGTGGGAAGCGAACAAGCCATTAAAAGCTTATGATGTATTAGAGATTTTATTGCTCGAACAACCTAATATTACGGCAGCGGCTGTCTATCGAGCATTGGGTTTTTTTGTGGAGGCAGGCGTCGCACACAAAATTGATTCAATTCAAGCTTATGCATTATGTAATAAGCCTGATGTAGCTGCATGCTCAGAAATTTTAATGGTTTGTTCAATGTGTCGTGATACACGTGCAGTACAAAATATAAATGTTCGAGATGCTTTGGCTCAATTGGCGCGTCTGGATGCTTTCGAACTCAGCCATACACCGATTGAACTGCGAGGGGTTTGTTCTATTTGCGCACAGAAACAAAGCAAATAAATCATCCCGTTCTATTGATTTCTTAAAAAACATCCCCATGTATATAGCTATGAGATATTAGACACTTAATGTTTAGGAGTTAGCTTGGAACAGTTTCGAGGAACAACCATACTGTCAGTCAGAGACGGCAAGCAAGTTGTCATCGGTGGCGATGGTCAGGTTACACAGGGTAGCACGGTTATGAAAGGTAATGCCCGTAAGGTACGGCGCTTGTACCAAGATAAAGTTATTGCTGGCTTTGCAGGTGGTACGGCTGATGCTTTTACGTTATTTGAGCGTTTTGAAAGCAAGCTTGAAATGCATCAAGGGCATTTGGTACGTGCCGCTGTTGAATTGGCTAAAGATTGGCGAACCGATAAAATGCTGCGACGTCTTGAAGCGTTATTGGTTGTTGCAGATGCTAAAGCATCACTGATTATTACGGGGAATGGCGATGTGATTGAGCCTGAAAGAGGCATTATGGCTATTGGTTCAGGTGGCCCATTTGCAGAGGCTGCAGCACGCGCTATGGTGGAAAATACCAAATTATCACCGCTTAAAATTGTTGAAAAAGGTTTAACAATTGCAGCTGATATGTGTGTTTATACCAATCAGAATTTGACTATTGAAAAATTGGATGTGAATCATGGCTAGTACCGCACAAGAAATGATTAAAATGCCCGAAATCGCAGTGACTTCTCGTAGTGAGATGACACCGAGAGAAATTGTTGAAGAATTAAATCGACATATTATTGGACAGGATGATGCGAAGCGTGCAGTTGCAATTGCACTGCGTAATCGTTGGCGCCGGATGAAAATTGCAGATAAAAGCTTACGTGCTGAAATTATGCCTAAAAATATCTTAATGATTGGGCCAACAGGTGTGGGTAAAACCGAAATCGCAAGGCGTTTGGCGCGTCTTGCCGATGCACCTTTTATTAAAGTAGAAGCCACTAAATTTACAGAAGTTGGTTATGTAGGGCGTGATGTTGAGTCTATTATTCGTGATTTGGCTGATGTTGGTTTTAAATTGGCTCGTGAACATGCGCTGGCAAAAGTAGAACAACAAGCAGAAGATGCAGCAGAAGAACGAGTGTTAGATGCTTTATTACCACCCACAGAAGGTGAAGAGCGACGTGATTCATCAGCACGACAAAAGTTTCGTAAGCAATTACGAGAAGGTCATTTAGATAACCAAGTGATTGAAATTAATATTGCTTCATCACCCGTTGGCATCGAGATTATGGCGCCTCCCGGTATGGAAGAAATGACCAATCAATTACAATCTATGTTTCAACAAGTCGGTTCAGAAAAAACAAAACGCCGTGAATTACCGATTCATGAAGCAATGAAAGTGCTTCATGAAGAAGAAGCGGCTAAATTAATCAATGACGAAGAGCTTAAATTGAAAGCGATTGAATCTGTTGAACAAAATGGTTTTGTGTTTATTGATGAAATCGACAAAGTTGCAAAACGCGCGGAACAAGGCGGAGGTGATGTGTCTCGTGAAGGCGTACAGCGTGATTTATTGCCTTTGGTTGAGGGTTCATCTGTTTCAACAAAATATGGCATGATTAAAACGGATCATATTTTATTTATTGCTTCAGGTGCATTCCATGTTTCAAAGCCTTCTGATTTAATCGCAGAATTGCAAGGGCGTTTGCCAATCCGTGTTGAACTGACAGCATTAAGTGTTGAAGATTTCATTAAAATTTTAACAGAGCCTTATGCTTCGCTTACAGAGCAATATTCAGCATTAATGGCGACTGAAGGCGTTAAATTAAGCTTTGATAAAACTGGTATCAAGCGCATTGCAGAGGTTGCTTGGCAAGTTAACGAACGCACTGAAAATATTGGTGCTCGACGTTTATATACTGTGATGGAGCGTTTGCTTGAAACAATTTCGTTTGAGGCAACAGATAAATCAGGTGAGTCTGTTAAAGTCACACGAGATTATGTACAAAAGCACTTAGGTGCATTGGTCGAAGACGAAGACTTGGCACGTTATATTTTGTAATCACACCTCACATCATGCTGCACTAAAGGAGTTATTTAAAAGCAGCATGATGCTCTAAAATTGATCTAATTGTGCTTTTATGGTAACATAGTTCAACTTTATTTGTTTTGAGTTGTTTTTATGCGTTTACCACAAGTTGTTTATTTAGCCTGTTCTCTTATTTACTCATCTATTTCTTTTGGAATGAATATTCCAAGAGAGCAATTTCCAATTGAAAATTATACACAGCAGACCCATCAATATATTTCACCTGAGCAAGCCAACTATCAGCAAAATTTATTAACGCCAAAAGCACAAGCATCTCGGCTAAAGCAGTTTTACCAGCATTATTATGCGAGCGATGCAAATGGTTTATCTCCATGGAGTGCTGCTTTGGTGAATGCTGTTTTACCGAAAATAAAAAAAGAAGAGCAGGGAATATTGAATAATTTTAATCAACCAGGTCATTATGCTGAAAATTTTAAAGCACATGAAAAAAGCTGGTGGCCAAAGCTTCAAAAAAATGCAAATTTAGATGGGTTAGACCATGCTGTTTTTCATACGAATAACAGGGCAATTATTATTAATAATACAGCGGCGCGTGCGCTGCCTGAAGCAGCGCCTGATTTTTTAGATGCACGGATTCCTGGCGAAGGATTTCCTTTTGATACCTTACAAGTAGCAAGCCTTTGGGTGGGTACGCCGGTTTATGTATTAAACACATCAAAAGATAAAGCGTGGTTGTTGGTTTTAACTCCTGATGCGTATTTTGCATGGGTAAAAAGTACAGATACAGCTTATGCTTCTCCAAGTTTTATTCAGCAATGGCAACAGGCTGCAAAAAATAAACTAGCGGCCATTACAAAAACAAAAGTCAGTGTGCTAGATACAGAAAAAAACTTTGAATTTAGTGCTTATATAGGTGCTGTTTTTCCATTAATCACACGTAATACACAGCAAACATCGATTTTAATTCCGATTAAAAACGCAAAAAATCAAGCTGAAATTAAACAAGCAGTAATAAGCTCAGCATCGATTGCACCCATGCCTTTACGTGCTACGCCTGAGCGCATGGCTTCTATGATACAAGAGCTACAACACCGCGCGTATGGATGGGGTGGTGCATTTTTTTTAAATGATTGCTCACAAGAAATGAAAAGTTTATTTACGCCATTTGGCATTTGGTTACCTAGAAACTCTGGGATGCAACAGCAACTGAATCCAAGCATGGATTTATCTCGATATACAGTCGATGAACGTTTGGCTTTGCTTAAAACCAAAGGACATGGATTAATGACTTTGATTTATAAAAAAGGTCATATCATGCTCTATGTTGGTAATAAAACAATAAACAACCAATTAGAAGCGATCACTTATCAAAATATTTGGGGCCTTTCTCCTGAGAATAAAGCAATGCGTTATGTGGTTGGTGAGAGTGTTTTCTTGCCCATGTTAAAGCAATTTCCAGAGAACACAGCCATTAATTCACAAGCGAATGCACCTGTTTTTAAAATGGTTTATTTGGATAGGCTATCTAAAACGGAGCCATCACCCCAAGCATTTGCTGATAGTTTTAGCTGATCATCGTAACTCCCCACGTCATCCCTCGCTGCTCGGGATGACGTGGGGAGTTACATTGTTTGTTGATGCTATCTTTGCTATATTTTTACATTAAGTTATAGATAATAGCATCTCTCATATGAATAAATTAGAAGAACAATCACATGAATTACCTGTTCAAGTGATTGTTTATGAGCCTCCTAAATTAATTTTATTATTGAGTGATTCTGAAATTGACAGTGGTATGCATGGTCTTGTAGAGGGCTCTGGATTTGGGCCTGTTAGCGGAGAGGGTAGTTAGTTTGAGGCCTTCTCGACAAGAGGGATACGATGAAAAGTATATTTGAACGAAAGGCGATGACTTTTTTTTTTTTATTTTATTCGAGTTTAGTGCTTTCAGTGGTTCCACAAACACTTTTTAAACAAATCAGTTTGGATGAAGCGACAGATAAAAAACAATTCAAATTAGAAAAAATGGTCATATTCAATAAAACAGATGGGGATGCTACGGAGTTAGCAAAAGCAACCTTCTCTTATGTTAGCGGTCCTGGATGTCTAGCTGCTGATTTGATGAATAGTTATACGACGATTGATTCAAGCCCTGGATTTTCTTTAAGTAATAATAAACCCTTTGGTTTGAACGCATCTTCGACGTATCAGCTCGGTGAGACGTTATTGAATCTTAATATGGACCTGGTTGGCTCTATTGCTGTTGTTTTAAGAAGTTCAAATAATGATGTACCTCAAGGTGATTTTTCGGGCGATAGCTGCGGAACGAATCCTAGTTTTTGCTGTATTGATGTCACTTGCTCAGCATCAAAATGTTTAAGTTCGGGGAATTCAGTAGCACGTCATCATTTTACATTAAAAAAAACAGAAGCGATTGGTGATCCTGCAAACGGCGGTAAAATTGCATGTTCAAAGGCAGTAGGGGGCATGTTTAATTTAATTGTACCGGCTATAGATCAAAGTGATGGTATAGAGTGGGGAGGGCTTAATACAGAAGTTGGTATGTTTGCCCAAACCATTTTATTTGGTTCTTTTGGAACAAACGCCATTGTTAATGTACTAGGCTCCGGAAGCTACGCAGCACAGCTATGTAATGATTATGTGGCGGTAACCGGTGCTGATGTGCCAACCACCTAGTTTTTGCCTGCGAAATATCAGCTGGCTTGTCTTTATGATAATAAAAACACCTTGGGTGAGTTTATTACGCAGGAAGGCTATTGGAGTGCTTCGGAAAGCATGTCGACGCCCGCCACGAATGCATGGTATCAAAATTTTTCTACGGGCGACTTTATTGAAGGCAGTAAAGATACTCCTTTGGGCGTTCGTTGTGTGCGCTCTTATTAGCTGGTTTCAAAAATAAGCATATGATTTTTAAGGTTGACCGTAATGGTTTCGCCCGGTTTAAATAAGCCTTTGAGTAAGTTTTCAGCCAGTGGGTTTTCAAGTTGCTGCTGTATTGTGCGTTTCAGTGGCCTTGCTCCATAAACGGGATCAAAACCTGCCTTAGCAAGATGTGTTAATGCATCAGGTTCTATTGCAAGCTGAATATCTTGTGCATGTAGCCGTGCTTTTAGATGCTCAATTTGAATAGAGGCAATATCTGCAATTTGTGATTCGCTAAGCGCATGAAAGACCACACTTTCATCAATACGATTGATAAATTCGGGTCGAAATTCTTGACTGACGAGTTCCATGACAGCGGTTTTGGTTTTATCATAATCAGCATCGCCGCTCATTTCTTGAATAAGATGAGAGCCTAAATTTGATGTCATGACAATGACTGTATTTCTAAAATCAACGGTGCGACCCTGGCCATCAGTCAGTCTGCCGTCATCTAATACTTGAAGCAAAATATTAAAGACATCGGTATGTGCTTTTTCAATTTCATCGAGCAAAATGACAGAATAAGGCCTACGTCGCACAGCTTCTGTAATATAACCGCCTTCTTCATAGCCGACATATCCTGGAGGAGCACCAATGAGGCGCGCAACCGAATGTTTTTCCATAAACTCAGACATATCAATGCGTACCATGGCCTCAGGGGTATCAAACATAAACGTTGCCAGTGCCTTACAAAGCTCTGTTTTACCGACACCCGTGGGCCCAAGAAATAAAAATGAACCGATGGGTCGGTTAGGATCGGATAAACCAGCGCGAGAGCGACGTATTGCGTTAGACACAGCTTGAACGGCTTCGTTTTGACCAATAACCTGATTGTGTAAGACGGTTTCCATTTGAAGTAATTTCTCTTTTTCGCCCTCAAGCATTTTAGCAACAGGAATACCGGTCCATTTAGAAACAACTTCAGCAATTTCTTCATCTGTTACTTTATTACGAACTAATTTTGTTTCTGGTTGTTCTGTATTTGCGGCATCAGTTAAGGCTTTTTCAAGTTCAGGAATACGTCCATATTGTAGCTCAGACATACGCGCTAAATTACCAGCACGATTCGCTGACTCCATTTCTAGTTTGGCTTGCTCTAAATTTTCTTTAATTTGTGTTGTGCCTTGTAGGCTTGCTTTCTCAGCTTTCCAGATATCTTCAAGATCAGCATATTCTTTTTCAAGTTCAGTAATATTTTTTTCTAAGTCTTTGAGACGTTTTTTAGAAGCATCGTCAGATTCTTTTTTTAGTGCTTCGCGTTCGATTTTAAGTTGAATTAAGCGCCTATCGAGCTTATCCATGGTTTCAGGTTTTGAGTCGATTTCCATACGAATTTGGCTGCCTGCTTCATCGATTAAATCAATCGCTTTGTCTGGCAATTGTCTGTCCGTGATATAGCGATGCGAAAGGGTTGCTGCAGCAACGATAGCAGGATCTGTAATTTCAACGCCATGATGGACTTCGTAGCGTTCTTTAAGGCCACGTAAAATAGCAATGGTATCTTCTACGCTCGGCTCATTGACTAAAACTTTTTGAAAGCGCCGTTCAAGCGCTGCATCTTTTTCGATATTTTGGCGATACTCATCCAGTGTTGTGGCACCAATACAGTGTAATTCGCCGCGTGCAAGGGCGGGTTTTAGCATGTTGCCTGCATCCATTGAGCCCTCTGCTTTACCGGCACCCACCATGGTGTGAATTTCATCGATAAATAAAATGACCTGGCCTTCTTGTTTTTCTAGGTCTTTTAAGACGCCTTTTAGACGTTCTTCGAACTCACCTCGAAACTTAGCTCCGGCAATTAGAGCCCCCATATCAAGTGATAATAAACGCTTATTTTTTAAGCCTTCAGGTACTTCGCTATTGATAATACGTTGTGCTAAGCCTTCAACAATGGCTGTTTTACCCACACCTGGTTCGCCAATGAGAACAGGATTATTTTTTGTACGACGTTGCAGGACTTGAATGGTTCGACGAATTTCATCATCACGTCCAATCACAGGATCAAGCTTGCCTTGCTCGGCACGTTCGGTTAAATCTAGCGTATATTTTTCAAGGGCTTGGCGCTGTTCTTCAGCGTTTGGATCGTCAATGGCCTCTCCACCACGTATGGCTTCAATGGCTTGTTCAATGGCTTTTTTATTTGCACCCGCGTCAACCAATAACTGACCGAGGCCTGTGTTACTTTTTTCCATGGCTGCCAGTAAAAATAATTCGCTGGAGATATAATTATCTTTGCGTTTTTGAGCGATCTGATCGGTAATATTCAGTAATTGAGAGAGGGTATTAGAAACGTGAATATCACCTGGTACACCAGATACTTTAGGCAATTTATCGAGCGATGCATCCACCAATGTACGTAGTTTAGAGATATTTACACCGGCTTTGGTTAAAAGTGGCCTGCAGCTTCCACCTTGTTGATCGAGGAAGGCTTTCATTAGATGCTCGGGTTCAATAAAATTATTTTCACGTCCCAATGCAATGGACTGTGCATCTGCAATGGCTGTTTGAAATTTAGAAGTGAGTTTATCCATTCGCATCATGAGCCCCTTGATTATAATTTTTTTTAAATATATTAATATTAGCTTCTCTCAAGTAAAATGCAGGCATATTTTAAAAAATCAAGGGTACACCCATGAGTCATTCACAAGAAGTCGTCAATCAGTTGATTTTGGATCACTTGGTAGAGCGTAAGCGAAAGCGTATTTGGCACTGGATTTTGCGAGGGTTATTTTTGCTGATTGTGCTTTGGATGTTTTATGGTACCGTTACGTCACGTCGCGCTGATACTGCAGCACGGGTTGGTCCACATGTGGGGCTGATTGATATTAAAGGTGAAATCACAGATAAAAAATCAGCCAGTGCAGACAATTTTTTAGAGAGTCTTGCTAGTGCGTATGACAATAAAGGCTTAAAAGCAGTGGTGTTTCGCATTGACAGCCCAGGAGGGAGTCCTGTTCAGGCAGATTATATGTATGACGCGGTACGTTATTATAAAACCAAATATCCAGATATAAACACCTATGCAGTTTGTGTTGATTTATGCGCGTCTGCGGCGTATTACGTTGCGGCCGCTGCCGATGAAATTTATGCGGCACCTTCAAGTATGGTGGGTTCTATCGGTGTGATTTATAACGGATTTGGTTTGGTTGATACCTTAAGTAAGCTCGGGGTAACCCGTAGAATGCAAACAGCGGGTAAAAACAAAGGCTTTTTAGACCCCTTTTCATCTGAAAAGCCAGAAGATGTTGCGTATTTACAAAAAATGCTAGATTTAGTGCATCAGCAATTTATTGATAAAGTGAAAGCGGGGCGTGGCACGCGGTTAAAAATAAATAACGAAACTTTTTCAGGTTTGTTTTGGACGGGTGTTCAGGCGAAAGATCAAGGGTTAATCGATGGGTTTGGTAGCAGCGAGTCACTTGCGCGTGACGTCATAAAACTAGATACTTTTGTTGATTATACGCGTAAAGAAAATGTGATGGAGTTGATTTCAAAAAACTTAGGCGCTGAAGTGGCAAACCAGCTTCCAGGGGCCTTAGGATTAAAACTTGGGTTTCAGTGAGTTGTAAATAAGCTATTAAAAATTATAAAGCTCCCAAGTCTCTGTTGAGACTTGGGAGCTTTATAATTAGTTATTACATACATCCCTGTGCGCTTCTGTTATTGTGGTTTATAGTGCATATTGCCCAATTATTTGTTTTTTAATACAGAATGAATTGCATCAAAGACTTTAGGGGTACCTGCAATAACACTGCCTTGTTTCACGAAATTTTGCCCACCTTTAGGGTCGCTGACAAAGCCACCTGCTTCTTGAATCAGTAAACAACCTGCTGCAACGTCCCAGGGACGTAAGTTAAATTCAAAAAAGCCATCTAGGCGTCCACAAGCGACATAAGCCAGCTCAAGCGCTGCTGCGCCAATACGACGAATGGTTGTGCATTGCTCAAGGAGCGGTTTAATATTTAAATCATAAGCTTCAGCTCGCGTTGGGTTTTGAACGGAGGGACCACTGCCGAGCATTGCGGTTTGAAGCTCTGTTTTCTTAGAAACACGAATACGCCGGTCATTTAAGCGAGCCCCTCGGCCACGACTGGCTGAAAAGCATTCATGGCGGGTTGGATCATAAATAACAGCATGCTCAAGTTTATTATTCCATAGCATGGCAATAGACACGCAATAGGCAGGAAATCCGTGTAAGTAGTTGCTGGTGCCATCTAGTGGATCAATAATCCAAACACATTCGGCATCGGGGTTTTGTACACCACTTTCTTCAGCAATAATGCCGTGGTCAGGATATGCTTTTCGAATCGTATGAATAATTGATTGCTCAGCTTTTATATCTACTTCTGAAAAGTAATCATTTTTTGCTTTTTGTTTTATCTTGATGCGATTTAGTTGTTTTGCATGGCGAGTGATGTTATTACCTGCTTGGGGGGGGGGGGGGGGGGGGGGGGGGGGGGGGGGGGGGGGGGGG
>JAAHTH010000631.1_pt1 | contig 32924 bp, 44 predicted proteins | sample 6116091 | NCBI WGS metagenome assembly JAAHTH01 (sample SAMN13939990, study PRJNA603662) | sponge metagenome | isolation source: marine sponge | host: Mycale hentscheli | place: New Zealand | collected 2006
CCCTACACGCACGCAGGGAGGGTTTGGCTTGGCTTAGGACGCCTAACAGCTGCGCTTAATGATGACGAGCGCATTGTAATAAATGCTGCTGCGGGCAGTCTCTCCACAAAAATCCTCACGAGTATCATCGACTCAATAACGCCTGACGGAACTACCATAGAAATAATTCGCGTGCCCCCCGTCAGCGCAGACTTACAATTGCCTGGTGGGCTATATGGGACGCTGGCAATAGCGGTTAATTGCTATTATGACAACACTGTAGCCTCACCCATTAGCGTGTGGAAGCGCTATGATAATGCAAAACATTCTTACCTACTAGAACTGGGCACCGCAGCCGGTGATGGCGGCGGTATGCGTCTATGGTTCCATCATGAAGCAAGTGATAATGTCTGGCATAACACTGGTACTGGTACTGTCGCTGACTGGACACTCTACTTTGGCGCGGGAATGCGCGGGCAGACAGTAGGAACAACGACAGGGGCTGCCAAGAACGCAGTCGTTACTGGTCAGGTAGAATTACCTACCGGAGGTCTTACTGCAGCTGGTGTCGTCACCGGAAGCAGTATTGTTGCGGGGACCTGCACTTTAGCTCGTCACGTTGGGTACATTGATATCGCTACGGGAGGCGGCTCTGTCACAAGGGGAGAGATTAACGGCACTTTTAGTGCTGCTCTTTCCGGCACCAATGCAGTACGTGTAACACTGACTGACGCATTTAGTGGCATAGATACGTATGCTATTTCTGCTACGATGACGGGGTACTTCCCGTCTGGGACAACGTACCTTTCCGGCCCTATGGCGCTCCCTGTAGGCGCAGGTATATTTGATATCTATTTTACGGATCAGCTCGGAGCTAAGTGGAACTTGTCGAATGTAGCTGCTACCGCAGCTGTGCGAGTGTACATCATGACCTTTGGCTCTTAGTGCTTACCCTAGCTCCCTTTTACCCTCCTATCCTGCTACACTCCCGCCATTATGTTACTCGTGGCAACATCAACCGTCGCAGTGAGCCCAGAAGCAGTGAGTGCCGATCAAATACCAGCACTCATTGAAATGATGGCCCATGCTTTCAACAATGGTAACTGGGCACTAGCCTCAGGCTTACTCCTCACTCTCGTGGTGGTGGGGCTACGTCTCTTCAGTGTAACGAAGCGTGTCTCAAAAGAATGGATGCCTTGGCTGGTCTCTGGCCTCTCATTGCTGACATCCGTAGCCGTAGGTCTTCAGACGGGACAGAGCTGGTGGCAGATTCTTTCTACAGGATTTACCGTTGCGCTTGTTGCTGTCGGTGGCTGGGAAACAATTGCCAAAGCCGCAAAGCGATTGATGCTGAAGCGGGGCTGGATAAAAGCTCCCCCAGCACTAAAGCCTCCTGAAGAATGAGCACTGCAGACCTCCTTAGATATATCGTCCTCATCCTAGTATGCCTAAGCGCCCTAGGGGTAATTGCCTATGTAATCCGCAAGGCGATACGTGAAGGAAACGCCGCTAGCCTGATGCGAGACATTGCTGGTACAGTGATGGAGATAAAGGCAGCAGCTGATGCGCGTAAGGTTGAGGCTAAGGAAGGCCGTGAGGCTGCGCTGAAGGCTGTCCAAGCGAAGTTCGTTCAGGAGGTAGACAGACTTGATGAGAAGCAAAAGAAAGAAGCAGAGGAGCTTCATGAGGATCCTGCTGCCCTTAGTCGCTTTCTCGTTCGTGCTGGTCGCAAGACCAAGCCTAGCTGAAGTTGTCTGCGACCCCGACGATGCAGCTAAGTGTGCAGCGCTTATCCGTAAGGGGGAAGTGTCTCCTCTATCAGGGCAAGTACTAACTAGCTCGTTGGCTATCTCTCTCGCACAGAAGGCATCTAGCTGTGATGAGAAGAAAGCCTTAGCCTTATCACTGCTCCAGACGAAGCACGAGATACAGATAGAGTACCAGCGACAAACCTTTCAGGCAGATATAGATGCGCTAACCGCAGAGCGTGACGTGTTCAAGGACCAGGCGTTGCTTCGAGTGCCGTGGTATGAGACGCCGATATTTGTTGCATCAGTTACGACGGCTTCCATCGTCACTGTCTTATTGAGTGTGGTGTCAGTCCTTTAGATGCTCATCAAGAGTTGTGTGGCATCCGTGCGAATGAAGTCTAGCTTATCGTAGCTTCGTGTTCGAGCGCAGACCTCGTAGCCTTCCCGAGAACCCTCATCATTCGTGTTCCCTTCTATAGTCTGAATACTTGTAGTCGAGACAGAAGTAATGATGCCGGTGTGGGTCCAGTCATTGTTTCCCTTGTAGACTAAGAATACATCTCCAGGCTTCACTACAACTGACGGATGCACTCCGTCTGTCTCCTTAGATGCCCACCGAATAAGCCTGTCTGATTCCATCGCATCTTTCGCCATCTGGTCACACGAAAGAGTGTATTTGATTGGACACTCTACACCATGATGATTAGTGGCCTGCGTAAGTATATAAGAGACGAAACCTGCGCACCACGCCCAAGGGTCTCCATCATTCCCTTCGCAATACAGACGCACCCAAGGACCTCGGTTTTGTCCCCCTACCTCTCGTGGATGCTCGATAAGATGTTGACGAGCATACTCTACGACTGCCTCCCGATAAGAGAACATAGGTGGCTCTGCACGTAAAGATACTGCAACGGCCCTAGTCATAGGTAGCTGCAAGGCGTCCCAAGAGCGAGGACCGGCTATGCCGTCAGCGATAAGCCCTTCATTTAGTTGGAATCTCTTGAGCGTTTCTTCTGTCGCGGGACCGAAGTCTCCGTCTATACCGGTGCCGAAGTCATGAAGGTTGAGCCATTCTTGCAGCTCTTTTACTTCAGGACCCCGATCCCCCCTCTTTACTGTTTTCATGAGTTGTCTCCTGTGCTGCAGCAGCTAAGCGGGCCTGCCTGCGTTGTTCTAGAATAGCTTGAGCAGCTGCGTTTAGCTCTCCATCTGACATGTCTACTTCGACTTTTAGGTTAGCCGCTCCTGGGGGCATTAGGTCTCCGCTTAGTTCCTTTGCTAATCCTTCAATACGTCCATTGGTATCTAGGACACCACGCACTGCGCCCTCCCAGCTTTTAGGTCGGACAGTAGGATCCCGAGCGAAGCTCATACCTATTTCCCGTAGCTCTAATAGCTGTTCCATCTCTGCAATGCGAGCCTGCATGAGTTGACTACCTAGCTTTTCTCGTGCGGCCTCTGTCCACTTCGTCAAGAAAGATTGTTTGCGCTCTACCCATCCGTCCTCTGATGCCCAGCGTTCTAGGGTACGTTTGGATACTGAGTTGAATCGAGGATCTTGGGAGAGCTTTTCTATACTGCTACATCCAGGGTCAGACATATAAGCAAGACCAGCATCTGCTCGTAATCGTCCGTTACGTTTAGCGAGAGTCAGCTTGTTTGCTTCTTCAAAGCTCTCTTCCTCGTCGCTTGTCCCAACATCTATGATTACGTCTGGTATATCTGCGCCCATACTAGCCCCACCGATTCTTGTTCTTACGTGCTTCTCTACCGAAATGTCCGTCTATTCGTTGACCGTTTGTGAGAACCGCCTGAGTCTGGAACCTGGAAGGTCCCCAGTTAGAGGAGCTGATGCGCTTTTCCAGATTTGCAGAGCACTTCTGACAGACCCTTTCTGATTCATCGGTCATTCCGTGCCAGATTATACCTGACCAGTCGCAATCTGAACACTTGTATTCGTAACGTGGCATACCTCTTTATTGTCCTGCATTTGCAGGTCACGTCAAGGTGGGAGGTCTAAGTATTAGAAAAGACGACCTGTAACCTAAGCTACAGGCCGCCAGTGGTACAATCATTATTGGAGGGATGATAATACTACCAAGGCTATGCAAGCCCGAAAGCTGGGTCAGTGTCAAGGTGGTCTGCTATATCCATAATGCTTCCATTAGGAGCACAAGAAATCGCATGGAAGGCGCTCTCGTCTTTTATTATAAAGGTATTAACCTCACCTGATTCATTATAAAGTATAACAACTCGTCCTATTAGCTCATCTCTATTGAATGCTGCTAAGTTTAGATACTCATCTAGCCACTCATCATCGTCTTTTACATACCGTCTCATTCGCCCCTAAGGTAGTTTGATTAGGCTGCTTGTGCAATGATGCGCCCAATAATTGGATGTCTCCATTCACCAGCTCTTGTGTATCCTGGACGCTTCCTTGCCGGAACTCCCTCAGCATTGAGATGATTAGCAATGCCTCGATTAGACAATCCTTGCTTCGACAGGGATACAATCTTATGAATCACTTCTTGTTCGGCCTTACTCGTCTCTAGATGCTTTCCATCTGCACCAAGCCTTTTACCGTATGGTATCTGTCCAGTGCGCTCTCCTTTAGATTTCTTTACCGCCAGTGCAGACTTAGTTCGCGCCTTTATAAGAAGGCGTTCATACTCAGCAAATGCGTTGACGATGCTACGAAGTAGCTGAGCTTCAGGTCCTTCTCCATTACCAGTACCATCTGCCGATGCTATTGTAGCGCCCTTTCGGTTGACGAGCCTCTCGATTAGTCCGGCTAGAATAGAATCGCGAGCCAGTCGATCTCGTTTCGCGATGAGCAACACGTCACCTTTATTCAAGGCATCGATAGACTCCAGTAGTGCTGGTCGCTGGTCGAGGTCTAACTCCAGACCACTAAGCCCCTTCCCACCAGAGATTCCTTGGTCAGTGAATGTCTGTCTAATTGTTATGTTGTTCGCCTTAGCCCATAGCTTTGCAGCGTCCTCCTGAGCCTCTGGCCCTAGGTGCTGCTCAGCAGTAGACACACGAATGTATAAGATAGCTTCCATGTTCATCCCTCCAAGAATGTTCCTATGTCATGTCATAATAGCCCTGTAATGTCAACCTTACGTCGAGACTCTCTGCTTCTGGTGGACGATGTCCAAGTGTCTTTCTCATAGTAGTAGCTTGCTCGAACTTCAGTGATGGGCCAGAATTCATAGAAGTCAGAAGTGACAACTAATAGCCACGTCCGTTCGTCGTCATGGACTTCATAGTCTACTGCTCTATTGTAATAAAATGGATGATCGTAGCCATTGCGTAAGACTAGGTAGGGTCTATGTGCAGCACGACCAGCTACTTCTGCGATCTCTTGAATAGTCTCAAGAGTCCTTTTGCTTGGGTACATGTTCCTCATTAGATGCACTGCTGCCTTAGAATGTCTTTTAGGTGTTGAAGCATCATCGCGGCCTCTTCTAATAATAACATGTGACCTCCCGTCGCTGCGGCGATGTCATCAAAGCTATACCAGTGACTTGTGGGTACGAATCCGTAGAACTTATATCCATCTACAGGCAGTAGCGCTGCGACCTCACTCTCTGTGTGGTCTGGGATGCGGTAACTTTGTCCCGGCTCATCCGTCCACAGGAAGACGTAACGCAGTGCGTCTTGTCTCCAGGAGAATGACATCTGCCCTAAGCCTATGTCTGCGAGTGTGTCGTAGGAGGGTTCGTAACCAGAAAGCATTACCCAACTAAGAAGGTCTAGTTCTGCTTTCATCTCTTGGCCGCTTATGAGGTCCGTCAACTTGATGGGGATGTTTGAGTTCAGCTTTTCTGGGAATCCTACTAAGGCAAATTGATACGCACTGTCATCTGCAACGAGCGATGTGAATTGGTGCATAGTATTTATGGCTTCATTGTATGCTTCTGGGATCATGGAGCAAGAACGATCTATGATAAACAAGACATCAAACTTGAGATGACCTAGCCCTTCATCAATAAGTCCATCACAATCGTTATCAGCTTCATCACAAACTTCTTCAGCAGGCAGCAGCTGATTGACACATACTTCTGCACCGTCTTCACACTGGAGTGTCCCTGCATGGCAAGGTGAGTAAAGTAAGGTTTGAGGGTCTCCCTCATAACAAAAATCAATAACGCCGACGTCATCAATAGCCCCATTACAGTCATCATCTTTCCCGTTACAAGTCTCAGTAGTTCCTGAGCGTGCGCCATAGCAGACGACTTCGCCTTGATAGCATTGCCAAGAACCTGAACCACAGATACCTACGCTAGTGCCGCAGGGGCTACCTATTAGAGTGTCTACGTTTCCATCATCTATGAATCCGTTGCAGTCGTCGTCTTTTCCGTTACAGCTATCTGGCTCAGGGATAACCTCACCCTCACATAACAACACCTTGTTGTTGTCATCGCAGAGCGGTGTGCCGTCTTTACACGTGCCTACACTGCGCGTGTCTTCGGGGCCAGTGTAGCAACGCAAGTTGCAAACGTTGGAGTAGACCTGCGTGTCTTCGCACGCAAGCAAGGAAATGAGGCTGCACAGTATGAGCTTCTTCATTATCCTGATCGTACTGGGGACCACCAATCTTCACAGATCGTTACAAGCTCATCTGCATGGCAAAACGCATCATTATCTAGAGCCGCTATGAGCTGAATTATCTGAGTGATTTGCCAAGGGTCTTTAGCTTCTTTGAGGAGCTGCACAACTTCAAGCGCATTTGAATAAGCTAGAGCTACTCGATACTGCAGATAAATGAAGGTGTTTCTTTCTCTTTTCGGGGCAGGTTCTTTCTTACTTAGGTCTAAGGCTATCTTAGAATCCATACCGCAGGACTCTACAGCCGTTCGTAAGTTATAGAAGTGCGATCTTATGTCGTCCTTCCATACTTCAACTGCCAATGTCTCTTCTGCTCGCACAATTTTCATGCTGTCTATGTATCGTTGGAAGGCTTCGCGAAAACTATTATTGTCGTCTCTCATGTTTGTCTCGATTTGCTAATACAATTTCAACGGCGGCGAGTATTTCATCGACCATCCCATTCATGACTGATTGTAGTTCACTTGAGGCTTCAAGCTGTCTAAGGTTTGTTTGAATGGTGGCAGCACGATCAAGAGCTAGTAGACAGAGTATCTTTCTGTTAGGGCAGTCACCTATAATGGCGCGAAGAAATATCAGTGCGCTAGAATCTTCTCCTGACTTTGAAGTAATCATACATACCTACCTACATATTTTACTGACGCTAAACATGGACTCCATTGCTTGATGTAGCATCAGTCCCATCAGCTGTATTGTTTGGTGCGGCATGTCGGCCTCGACTAGAAAGTTTATTGCTTCCACAACTTCATGCATAACTGTTTCGATCATGAGATTTTCACTAATAGATTCATCAATAAGTATCTCTAGCTTGTTAGGATCGAACACTCCGAAGGCTTCAGAATCCATAAGATTCTTTTGCAGCTTGATAGGTATAGTGTGAGCACCCAGAGTCACCGACTTAGGAAGTTTTAGAGGACGCTTCTTAGGCGCTGCCTTCTTCTTCGCCCTAGGCATTATTCTTCTCCTTCAGTTGGTTCTATCTCTGTGGCAATGACGCCTCTCTTACTATCTACAATGTACGCGATGATTGCTTTTCGTGATTTGTATCCCTGACTATGATGCCAGGAGTCTGTACCTGCGAGTGAGGGCATCCTGTAGACAGTGACGTTTCCGAAGACAGGGAACTCCCTTTCTGTATGTAGATGACCGCAGAAGACAAACTTATGTTTAGTCTTTCCCCATTCTACTGCCCTTTCACCCGCAATGATGGCGGGCCAGTCCTTTGGCTTACCTACATCACCGTGAAGGAACGTAATGAGGTTATTTCCAAAGACTGCATACTGACGACTCGTCATGCATTCCTCTACAGCTACTTCCTTCACCGTAGAGAACCATCCCTTCAGTGCTGCTCGCAGCAGAACGCTAGTATACCTGTCATGGTTGCCCGGAATAACGAACAGCTGTACTGGCGCAACTTGTCGAAGCAGATCGATGTAGTCACGGCACAGCTCTACCCACGTCCATGCTAGTTCCTCAGGTGAACCGGCGCAGTCCTGTGGTGTGCCTCGTGTCGTTGTCTTGTTCTGGTTATCGATGTGCAGGCCATCGCCACCTAACGCTACGATAATCTTCTTTGGTTTGCCTCGTGCTGTAGCTCTAGCTAAAAGAGCTTTGGTAGTAGACATGAGTCGCCTACGTGCAATCTTTCTGCTGTACGGGTCTCCTGAATACATAGGAGCATAAGATCCCCAGTGAAAATCCGTAGGAGAAATGACCAAGGCATATGAATCCTTTGCTACTGGCAGCTTAAGAGGTTTGACCTTGTACTTTGATTGGGTGTTCTCGAAGCGTAACGCGAGTCTCCTGGCAGCAAGATCCATTCTTCTGTAGGCTTCTGCATCTTTCTTTATGCGACCCCACTCTTTACGCTCTGCGCTAACTAAGACCTTTTCTTCCTTTCTGCGAAGGAGGTCTTCTATAAGTTCTTCCTCTGAACCCTCAGCCATCTCCTCATCAGACCACGGTGCTGAGTCGTGAGTGGTCTCCATCGCCTTGAGTATCTCTCGAACAGTTCTTCTAGCTAGACCGAGTTTCCTAGCTAGTGTATTCAACGAAGCGGGTGCTCCGTCCCAGTTGCTATATGCTTCGCGGATAGTTTTCCAACTGTCTCCCGGCACTGCTACCGGGTTCTTTCTGGAAGGCAGCGTCATGACATACAAGTCACGCTGCTCGTCGTACCAATAGGGTCTACTGTGTTCTATATTTGATGTGCTCATATTCCTCTCTGTGTGCAAGATGCAGAACACCCAGACTCGACCGCACCGGAAGCCAGAGAGGAAATTGGCAAGGAGCCATGAGTGCTCTACATCTCACAGCTCTATCCTACAGACGCAGGACAGCTTGCCTGCACAACTCCTACAAGTTGTGAATCATCGTCTTGTTTGAACGACGTTGTGTTTTGGGGGTGACTGCCATGACGCAGACACAGGAACCATTAGTGTCCCATATAGGACGGAACCCGTGAACAGCTAGAGGAGCACATGCGCGTATGCACTCTCCGGCAGTGAACTGTAGCTGTATTTGAGCCGTCCGACATCCAGATGCAGCAGTGAGGAGGAACAGCGCAAGCAGTAGTATAAATCTTTTCATACTACTACCGTACCAGTGCGCTACATAGTTTCTCCCCCAAACTCTGCATGATGTAGGAGTACAACATCTAGAAACTTACTTGAAATTGATACCTAAAATCGAGCAGTATATGCGCCTTAGTCTACACGAACGATGTTCCAGCTCTTGGGAATGTCATCAACGTGATCGATTCTTGCTGCGGGCCATGCGGCAAAGACCTGAAGAGACTCGTCGATCTTTGCTGCGTCTTCTATCTTCTCCAAGACAGCTAGCAAGTTCTTTGGTGATAGCATCGCTAACGATTCATCATCTAAAGAGAGTACCCGTAAAGCCTGCCCCTCTGTCCAAGCAAGTGCCAGACCTACGATCAAAGCTGCGCGTTCACTCCCTGCCATCGCTGACTTATTATGGGCTCGATTGTCTTCTCCAACAATAACCCACTGACATAAGTCTCCCTCAAGGTTTAGTTCTACTTGGAAGTTGTCTGGCATGTATCGGTTGACCGCCTCTTCCGCTTTCGTCCGCACGCCTGCTAATAGATCCTGCAAGAGCTTACCTGCCTCTTTCTCTAAATCTTTTGCTACAGCCGCGTTCTTCTTAGCGGTACGGCGGCCCTCTACTTTAGCCTCTAGCTGCTGACGATTTGCATCAAGAAGACGAAGCTCCCGTATCCTGTCCTGTAAAATGTCTGAACTAGGACCAGAGTAGGTAGTGCTCCCTTCAGATAAAGAAGACAGCGCTTGATTTGCTGCTAGAACATGACGTTCTGCCTCAGATACCTGCCGAGTTAGCTGGTCTATTTCCCCTGAAAGGGTGAATGACTCCTCTTGCATTGCTGCATACTGCCCGTACTGCTCTTCCCTAAGCTCTACTGTCTCTTTGGCTGCCTTATGTGCCTGAGCAACGCCATTAGCATTGGTTGACGAGGCGCAGATGGGACACGTAACACAGCTACCTGCACTAATGATGCGTTCGATAATACCTAATGCGACTTTAGCTCGATCAAGTTGCTCCTTCTGTTCTTCCGCGTTCTCTAAAGAAGCAGTGAGCCTCTGTACATCTGCCTGCTTTTCCTGGATAGATTTCTGGAACCCTTGCACCTGAGTCTGTAGGTTCTTTAGTCTCGTTTCATACTCATCAACAAGTAAGCGTGACTTTTCTTGTGCCTCATACTGCTGGGCCGCCTCTAGCTGTGCTTCTAGCGTCGGTATCTCTTCTACACCCTCTAACGCTAGTCCTTTGAGGGACTCTATCTCTTTCTCAAGTGACTTGACCTCTCGTCCTCTAGCTAGCTTCTCTTTCCTCATCCATTTCGCCAGCTCTGCTAGTTTTGCTGCAGCATCCGGTCCTGTTACTTCCTTAACTCCAGTCTTCCACAATGCTTTTTGCGCTGCGTCTAACGCCGTAGGGGTGGGTATCTTTTTCATCTCCCCAAACCGAGAGAAGATTGCTTCTCTAGCTTTCGATTTATCGTAGGAAAGTATCTCACTGGCTAGAGCTAATGGGAGTTGGTCCTGATCGTAGGGCGCACTGTGCCTGGGCTTCTTAGGCTTAGACTGCAGGTTGTCTACATAGAACTTCGCTTCGATGCTTCCGTTAGTTAGCTCTACGTACAGTTGGTCTGCGTTTTTAGGTGCCAAGCTAGCGAGTTGACTTGCATGGTGCCCTGCAGGGTGCTTGCCTGTTAGCCCTAGACGTATGGCGTCAGAGACTACAGAGCTTTTACCGCTCCTGTTATCTCCTACAACGAGGTTGAGTTGTTTTAGGTCTGCATCTACAGGAACTTTTACGTTGCTCTTGATGTGTGTGAAATGTTTAGTCATGGTCTTGATCCTTTGTCTGTCTGTCGGTCGCATAATAATCACAACGCTTGGGAACGTTGCTGAATGGTTAGATTGTTTGTCGCTGACGAACTTCAATCGGCCCTTGATGAAGCGTGTCTCGGATATTTTATATACATATTTATGGAACCAGCGAGTGTCTGTCCTCGCCGGTATTAGTAATACTACAGTGGCTCCTTTATCAGCCTCCTGCCTTGCTTTTGCTACCCAATCTCCTATGCTTCTACTGTAGGGTGGGTTGAGGAACACCCGTTGAAATGGATGCCATGGCTTTGAGAGAGAGTCGTCGGTAATATCATAATAAAAATGGCATTTAGCGTTATGCTTAGCTGCCGCTGCGTCTAGAATAAAATCAAACTCTTCATCTAAAGCATTGAACACGTCTTCTGGAGTCCCCCAGTCTTCTTTCTTTGAGGAGAAAAGAACATCTGGAAACTCAGTAGACATAATGCAGGTTGTTATTTCTTGCCGCGCTTTTTAGGTAACAACTCTGCGTATAGTATGTCCCTTGCTACATCACTACGTGTGACTTTCCTTGATGGTGTACGTTTCTTTTCTGCTGCAGCTAGGCGATCTAGCCCTTTTAGCAATGCTGCATCTACTCGTACATAAAGTACCTTGTCTAGTTCCACGGCGCGAGTGTCCGACATTAGCTAGCGCATGTCAATGCCTCTAGCCTTGGGCTGCCCAGTCATTACTAACTACAATGTCTCCTGGAGGGATAGGTAGTCCATCTATCTCGGCGTACATGCACTCATGGATTATCTTCTGCGCTTCTTCTGCCCGGTCTTCAGGTACGTATAGGGCTAGTTGATCGTGTACTTGCAGGAAAAGCCCTGTCCATCGGGACCAGCAGCCGTGTGGGATGCGCTGGTCTACTTTGATGACTGCATCATTCATAATTGATGCCGCTCGTCCTTGGATTGTGTGGTTTGGTGGGGCGTTTTTCTTATTAGGGCCGCCAGGGAAGAATCTTTTACGGAAATGTCCTCCTTCTGCTACCCATCCTTGCTCCCTAACGACACGTCCTATGCGATTTTGCCATGCTTTTGTCTCAGGATGTAGCTGATGCCAGCGTTTGTACCAGACACCTACCTTCTTAGGAGTTAGATCCTTGAAGACCTTCTCCCCGGTAATCTTATCCCTTTGATTCGCCATGGTCTCGAACAGTGTTTCTTCTTCACCGCCGTATGTTACGAGGTACACGAAGCCTTTAGCGATAGTTCTGATGTATTTCTTCTTGCCTTTGGGCATATCCCTGATGCGTCGGTAGCAAGCCATCAAGTCTTCGTCGTCTCCTTTGAATAGTACAGCCGCATTCAACGCATGAGGGTCTAATAAGTCTCCCTTCTCGTCTTTATCCTTGAATGCCTTTAGAAGAAGCTCATCCTTAGCGAGTGCGGCGTAGATTCGTAGCTCAACCTGTTCATAGTCAGCACCTACGATGACGTGTCCAGGTGGAGCAACTACCATTGACCGCATGTTCACTACGACTGGCTTGCCTGTCTCTGGATTTATAGGCCCACGAACACGGGAACTCCAGTTCTGGACATTAGGAGAGCTGGCTAGTCTGCCGGACGGAACAACGTGCAATTTGTATGTAGTATTGAGCAAGGAGTAGCGTGGTCGCTTCTCGTGAATGACTTTGCCATCGACGATAACCTCATCGGCGCTCTCTCCATTGTCTAGATCCGCTACGTATCTTACTTTGAGGTTGTCTATAAAACCTCCTCGTGTCTTTTCGCAGGCGTTGAACTCGATAAGAGTGTTTATGGCCTTTTCGGTCGTCTCATCTACTCCTCGATCTAGTAGACGGATAAGAGCTGGGGTTGATACCGAGTAAGAATCACCTTCTTCCCACTCTCTTCCTGCAGTATTCAGTACAGGCTCATAGCCTAGTTCTTCATAGAGCCATTTACCTAGCTGCTGCTTGCTTCTGATGTTGAACTCTTTGCCTGAGATGTCAGTGAACTTCTTTCTAAGGTCTAGGCATAGTTGATTGAACATCAATGATAATTCACCACGCCTATTCTCATCTACAACTAAGCCTAGATCTCCTGCATCCCTCATAACTGGTGCAAGTTTCGAGTCTACTTCATACTGCTGCCGGGTTCCGCAGTTCATGATTCTCTCTGCGATATGGGGCCATGTTCTGCCTGTTGTCAGTACATCACGTCCGCAGTTGCTCACTAATCCGAAGGGCGTAAAGAAGTTATGATTACCCTCGACGGTGATGCACCAACGTGACTGCCTATCGAATCGTTTTGTAGCTGGAGGCATCGACCAGAAGGTGGAACTTACAACCGTAGCTTCAATAACTTCGCCCTTTCGGTGTTGAAATAGCGTATCACCTCGGATGACTTCGATTGCAGGTATAAGTCCGCGTGTAGTGTAGACTTCGTGGTCGTGTGTAGTGATAAGACCCCGAGTACCCTTCTTGTCCTGGTCTGTTTTTATCTGCCACCATTGGTTAGTGGAAGACTTTGTCTTATGCCAGCCGGTTATCTTCTTGGCTTCAATTTCTCCTGAGTAGTTCAGGGAAAGAACTTCGGTTTCTAATTTGTTTATGACAATCTTGTCGATGGACATAGACTTTCCGTTAGCTAGTAGGACAGGTGTCCCACGGAACAGGCAATACTCATGTAGGTCATGATCTTTTTCGACGTTTGTTGATACCTTATGGTCTACATCTTTCTTCCATAGAGGGACCTCAAGCCAGCGTGATGCTACAAAGCCTAGTGTGTGTGGCTGATCGTTACCGTCTGTGTCATGATGGCCGATCATCGTATCTCTTACAGCCTTACGGGAATGATCCCACATTCCTTGATGCTTGAGCACTAAACTGTCGAAGCCTATGAAGTTGTGACCAATTATATGACACTCATTCAGTACCCTTCTGCAGATGTCTTTTACTATCGACCTGTCTCTGTCACCGCGCCAGTCCTCTGCACCTGAACGCCACTTGAATGGCACAACGATTACGACCTCATGTCCCTCAATGACGGAGGAAAATCCTATGCATCGTATATTGCATTCTTGTGGAACTATTCCGTCTGTTTCGATGTCTACGGTAACTCTGCAAGTGTCAGCGTACTGTAAGAACTTACCAAGGGTCTCTTCGATCTCATCAACTGTGGGAAATAAAATGAATGGTGGTTCGTCCCAGTCTATTTTGTGTCCTCGCATGGCAATACGCGCACCACGAGCAATATCATCTCGAATAACATTCTTGTATTCTCGATGTCCTCTAGATGCGAACGAAGGGTGTAAAGAGCTACATAAAATTCTTCCATCTTCTAGCTGTATCGGCGCACCGTGTTGATTCTTTATGCTTGCTACAACAACCTCTCCCTTGACGTCCTTGCCAGATGCATATCTGAGGCCCTCACGTGCAGCTAGACCTCTTAATGCGTATCCTCCTACAGCTAGTAAGGTAGTTGCGCCTGCATCTTGAAGATCTTTTTCTAGTCTGGGGGCACAGCATAAGATTGGAGAGGCTGCGTTAGGATCTTTCGCTACTTTCAGTAGGTATTCAGTGAGGGACATGTTGTCCGGTGGCTGACAGAGTAATGTGTTTGTGATGGTGCAGTGGTCACGACGCATACCGCCTATTTCTAATGCGGCATCAAGTTCTCTGCCTGGATATCCACCAAAGACACGTCCCTCTTGTATGTCCTGTTTGTTTGGAGCTTCACCTACGATAGCGAGAGGCGATTTAGGGACAATAGTGCCCATAACTGGGCCTCTTTTACACCCGTACAAGGGACACTCTTCACACTTAGCTCCACGAGAGATAGCCCGGTCGTGAGCCTGGTCTTTTGTCCATACAGTTATGTCTTTGTCGAAGAGTCGAGGCATGATAAATGCGAGGCTTCCCACCTCGCTGGTGCTGCACTATGAAATACTCAGTTAGGCGCTGCACTCACACCTAAAAATGGTTCCCCTCTAGAGTAGTGGGTTTCCGGCAGACGGAGCAGTGGAGACAGCTCCAGTGGTGATCGGTGCTGCGGTAGCTACTGTCGCTCCGTTTTGTTTGCCTGCTCCTGCAGCTGCGGGAAGCGGAGTGCGGTGCGCTCCTACTGCCTTTTGGTCTTCATAACGTTGCTTGCTTACCCAATAGCCAATCTTGGATGACCAACGTCCGTTATACTCGTCTGCCTCACAATGAACATAGGCTTCGCGACCCGTAAGTAAGCTACATACTTCGGTGATGTCCATGCTTTCGCCTTCGAGCTTTGCAAATTGTTCTTGAGTAGTACCGGCAGAATCCAATACTTCCCAGAGACGTTTAGCATTAGGCTCTCCGTTCTTGTTGTTGCCAGCATAAGGCACCCAACTCTTTACAGTGATGCCTTTGTTGTCTTCGTCCTGAATGACACAGATAAATGCTACCTGTGCGTTTCCTTGCTTACTGATGCCGGGGGTCGCAGAGCTAATTGTGACTAGGTAGTCACCGTTATGGCTAAGCAAACCGCTAGCACTTCCGCCAGAGCGGGCTTTGAATGTTGAGATTCCAGTGAAATCTAATGGGGGTAATGACATGTTGATGTCTCCTTTTCATATTACTTGGTCCAAGTCGGGAGTTAAAATTTCACCCGAGTAATGCCCGACTTTGTTGCATCCCTCAGATTGATTGTCAAGCAGGCGCTAGCGATTGCTTTACGAAAGTCTATAGCCTGCCTTAATAAGTAAGTCACGTAGGTTGGTTTGCTCTTCTGGGTCCACATTGAACGATCTGATTTTGCTGTCCCAGTCTTTACTGATCTGTGTTTGCCAGATCCGTTTAGGTCCATCGAACCCTGGCTTGACAACGCCTCGTAGTAAAATGTCACAGATGCCAGACAAGGCTCCACGTATGCTTCCACTAGGTAAGGAGGGTCCACCAACATACTGCAACTGTCCAGCTGTAGGCGAGCCTTCTCTATCGTCATACTTAGGAGCCCGTTCATGGCATAGGAACCCCATAAAGCAGTCAGCTCCACGAGGAACCTGGAATAACCATCGCAGATAATCCTCTAGATTAGACCACACAGCAAAGCCGCCTTTGATTGCGGGGTCTTCTTCCATCTCTGCATGAAACCTGCGAGCGAATTCAGTTCCTTCATCAAACACGAGACCGTTGTAAGGGCACGTGCCTTCTTGTCGAGCTGAGCTGAATCGATAGACTATCTCTTTGATTAGAGTTCGGTTATCTACTCGTGTCTTATTGTCTGGCATGTACTCTGGGATAACCTTCATTGCCATTCCGCCATCTTCCCATGCTCGCATCTCTGGTAGGTATGCTAAAGTGCCAGACTTCTGCTTCGGCTTCCATTTAGGGTTGGGCTTTTGCAACGTGCGGAGTTCGAGTTTCTCTACCTCTTCGCGGTTTTGCGTACACCAATGAGCATATGGACGAAGTGTTCCTTTGTTTGTTACCAACCAAAGCGCATCGCTAAAGCATTGAGCAAGTTGTGTAGTCTTTCCAAAGCCTGGACGTGCGTAGAGTACACAGCAAGGCGGATCTGCTAGCATTGTCCCTGTGTCGGTTAGTGTGATGCCCAAGCCATCTTTTCCTTTTGTCATTATTTCCCTCCAAGTTGAACGTATTCTGTATCTAATAGCGAGCTTTGTATTCTCGCCGTGTCTGCACTACATACACTGAAGAAGTCACAAGGACCCCACCGGCTGTAGCATTGATTATAGTTAGGACGTGGCTTCTCACCCGCCTCGATTCTCTTCTTTATGTCGCGCTCCCTTAGTGTTGCGTCGGCTATCATATATCTCGCCTTGTCATATGCAATAGGCGATAGTTGTAAAGTTTGTCGGTCAAAGTCATATGGGGTCGAGCGCTTCAGTCTCTGAATGGCGAACCCTGCGACAGGTCTATCGATACAACTACGAATAATCCAAAGGTTTTGAAATACTTGCGGAGACATAGTGTACTCAGAGCCACTGCCCCAGGAGTTGAGTCTGCCTGTCCTACTGTTCCCACTACTGGTTTTGTGATCTACCACCCACACTCGTCCACCCCACTCACAAACAAGGTCTACCTTACAGGTGACTACTTCATCCTTCACTGGCTCAATCCACTCAGGCATTTCCTCGTGCTTGAAGAAGCTCCCTATAGAAGCCTTGAACTCATTCTCTACGTATAGAGGTATCCAGCTATCGCCTGCGTACCTCATCTTGAATGCCTCAAAGCAGTCCTTTGCCTGCCTAATCATTTCTGGATTGCCTTCGCCTTCACGCTCAAGGTTCTCATCCATAGTTTCATCGAGGGACCATTGAGGCGGCTCATCCATAAGCGATGCAAAGTAATGCGCTAGGCATGTATGTACAAGAGTCCCTAGTAATTGCCACGGTTTGCTGGCTACAGGACGTAGTCGCTGATGATACCGTAGTGCCCATAGAATCTCACAGGATAACGCAGCTCCTAGTTGGTGGGAGCCCCTTGAAGATGCTCCGGTAGAAAATTCAATTTCTTTTTTATTTGTCATGTTTTTCTATTTGCTCCATCCACCAGACAATACCTATAAGTGTCCCAATAAACGTCCCAAAGATGCATCCTAGTGCGAAAGGGTACATTGCATTACCTCAGTGAGGAGCTTGGTTTTACTCATGCTTTTTAGTAATTCTTTATGTTTATAAAGGAATCGAATGCGCTCGGCTTGGTTTCGTTTCTTTTTTTCTTCGTCACGAGAGCGAACAATGTGCTGGGCTTTTGAGTGCTGTCTATATAGCCAAGTAGGATCATCATTGAAGGTAATTAGTTCTTCTCCAAGACTAACACCGTATAGAGCAACGCGAATCCAAAAGTCCCAATGTGCAAAGTTACCTATAGACATGTCGAAGTGTTCACTGATCCCTTGATCGTATTTATCTAACAGGCTTGTCTCAATCATTGCGCAGTCAGTGACAAAGTTACGTTCAAGATGGTCTGCTAAGTCATAATGCTTAGGACATTTGAATGTTGTTGTCAGCCGCAATGCTTCGTTCGTCTTTACGTATGAGGAAGATACAACTTTAGTCGTCTTATGTGCCTTCAGTAACTTAATTTCGCTTGATAATTTATGTGGTAAGGCAATGTCATCATCTGCTGCGTAACAAAAATACGGACAGTCGATCATAGTTAATGCAAGATTAAGCTGACGATAAATCCCAGCCTCTGGACTTACACAAAATCTGACATTTTTAGAGCCTCGTAAGGTCTGAAGAGAAGGATCACCTTCGACTGTGCTTATGAGTATGTCTGCCTGAGCATTGGTTTGATTTTGATAACTTTCTACAGCGTCTTTAAGCCAGCCTTGCTTAGCTCGATAAGTGTTAAGAATTACTGTCGCATCCGTATCTGACATTACCCTCTCCATTTTGGTGTGCTTATAGCTTGGTCGTATATTTTCCTGAGCTTTGCGCCTATCGCGTTGAAACTATAGTTTTTCTGTACATATTCTGCTGTAAGTTTGGCTGCCGCAAAATAAGCATCAGGTTTATAGCTTATTAGTTCTTCAATCTTCTTTGCCAGCCCTTCTGGGGTGCCATCAAATGTCTGTATAGGTAACTGTTTTAGCTTTTCAGACGTATTATACTCAGTGCGATTTAAACATTCATCATTCAACCAGCACACTGATGGAGTCCCGTACGCAGCAGCCTCTAGAGTAGAAGTTGCGTACCATCCAATTCCCTTTTGTCCGAAAAAGACATCTCCTTTCAGCTTCCGGCTCATGCACTCTTCGTGACCAACACCCTCAATGATGTCGTACGTAATCTCTCTTCGCTCTTGCAGGATTTTCATGGCAGGAATAAACACGTCGTCAGTGCCTTTGTTTACACGACATGAGGGTGAATGGGTTATATGAGGCACCTTGTTCCGCACTGCATCTGGTAGCGTTTCGGGGCAGTTAATTGGAATGCCTAAATACTCCGCATTAAAATCCTTGTACAGTAAATCAATCGTATCTACTGTTCGCACATTTGTATGCGTCATATGTTCCGCTAAAGGCCATTTACCTACTGCCCACTTTTTCCCTTCTTCAAATCGTCGAAACTTACTGCCGACAGGCGTGACCACTATTGGTTTACATAGGTCTAAAGATATTCTTGATGACTCGTATGATGTATTGTAGATTGATGGTGGTATATCACCGACGACATGTAGAACATCTGCAGCATCAAGTAAGGCTTGTGCAGTTGCTTCTCTACCGTAAAATTTATCTCTCAGAGTTGTATGATCATACTCAGACTTCTCTGACTCTAGAATCCGTTCTTTATATTCGTTGCTATTTGCGTAGCCGTTATAAATTGTATAGTCGGAATCAACACGCCATATGCCAGGTCTGTCATAATATCGGATGGAGACTGCCGAGATGCCCTCCTTCCGAGCACACACTGCGTATTTGTACCCCACACCTACGTAGTCATGCTGTGTTATTGTCACTACTTTCATTTCTTATGTTCACTCCAAGGCGTCTCGCTTGTTGTCGTACCCGAGACATGAATTGTTCAAACTGATGGTCACTAATTTTACCAAGCCTGAAGTCACGTCGAATTGCACTAGCTGCCGCGCAAATACATACCTTACTGCCCAATGGGTAGTGCTTATTAATTGTGTCGGCAAATGGTCCCTCCCTACCCGTTAGACTCTTTTTGTTACACATAATTATACTCTAGAAAAGCGTCCTTCTTAGTACATAGCACCACCCATGGACAGAGTATGTCACAAAGTGACGAAGTAGATTCACTTCAAGCAGCTCCTCTTACGATGCTTCGTCTCACCGACTCAGACATTACTTTCCCCTCAATCAATAATTGATCGCCACACAGGGAGAGTGACTTAAAGAACTCTGAGTGAGCCTTCCATAGGAGGTGCGTGGCACCACAACTGAAATCATTCATAATTTTCCCAAAGGTTTTCGTCGATGTTTGCTGTTAGATCGTCGAGCATTGACTCCAAAGTAGCCGCGACTTTCTCTCCACCAAGAGCTAGCTGTAAGCTCTCTGCGTCAGAGTCTGATTGAACCCTCGCGAGTGCCTCAACCTTCGGCAAAATGATAGCCTCTCTATGCTCATCAATACTTCCTTTGAGTACATAGTAGACAAGGCTCAGCCCTTGAACACCTGGTTCATAAGCGCGGTCCTCAGCTTGTAGAACCGCAGCAGGGTCATGGTGTAGATCCACCCAATGCTCTGTAGATGCACCTAATAATGATACACCTACTTGGAACGCATCAATAGTCATTAGGAATATCCCTGCACCCTCATGCTCCCTAAACGCACGTCCCATTTTGAATCGCGCATCAGTGCTCACACCACCGTGAGCGCCCCAGGTCTTGAGGTCTACTGCTCTGACCCGAGTCCGCACGTCCTTTTTCTTGATAGCCTTAGCTATCTCCTTCTCGTAGATGCGTACTGTGTCTGGTGAATAGCAGACAATCATACACTTCCTGCCCTCAAGCATCTCAGCCATGACATTCTCTATGACATAGGGTGCTTTGACCTTTGCGGTAAGAAGCATGAGCTTCTTAGTCTTGTCTGCTGCATTCGCTCTACCTCTAAGTGCCTTACGTACTTCTGGTAGTTTGGTGTCTCCCTCGATACGCATAACCTGTCGTTGCTTAGGTGGCATGAAGGGAAGGATGTCTTTGCGATCTCTTCTTACTACGAATTGGGACAGGCGTCTGGGCAACTCTGTCTCAGCAAAGGGGGTCGTGCCGTTTGCAACCCAACCAAACTCTCCTTTTTGTCCGTCTGCATAACGAACATGGAAAGCAAATGGCAGCCGATCTTCACGACCGGAACACGCTCCTTCACTTATGACATCGAGCTGACCCCAATAATCTCGAACGAACCCGAACATCGGTGTTCCTGTTATTGCCCAGACCCTGTCGATAGGGGCACATACGGCGCAGACACGTTCTCTTCGCGTCTGACCGCGCCGCGATTCATCGGAGGACCACCCTCTACAGCTATGGCTCTCGTCTAATAAACAAACATCAAAGTAGTATCGAGATAGTGTGGGCACCCAGCCCGGTAGGTCAGTGCGGTAGTACGCTCGACCTGTTCCATCCTTAGCGCGTTGAGCAACAAGCAAGTCGTAATTCACTATCACATACTTTGCTTTATCGATTGCCTCAGCTACCTCTGCTTTTCCCTTGAACAACTTGAGCCCATTAGACTGACCGTTCTTCAGCTTACATGCTTCACAGTACGCGCCATCCATTCGCCCACGTCCCATGCAAGTCTTACAGAATCTCCGCGCCACTTTTCCTGCACGACCCTCAAGGATAACAGCTTCTTCATCTACCCATTTAGCAATCTCTTCTGCCCAACCCAGCTTAGGTAAGGCAGGACAAACTACAAGAGTTTTTTGAGTATCGACAAGGACACTACCCGTAAGTGCTGTAAGTGTCTTGCCCGCACGCATAGGATCACAAAGCATGGCCCAGCTACGCAATGCCAAGAATCCTGCCCCAGTTATCTGGTACTCTCGAAGGCGTTTATTTAGCTCTAACTCCCTGTATCTATCAATCCCTGGCAGATTAGCTAATGCGTCGTTGTACTCTTCTTCTGTAGAGAGAGGAGGAGTAGGCGCTTCTACTTTGAGTAAGGCAGCCACTGCCCAAGCTACATCCCAGGTACATCGGAACCCACCGGGGACCGCTACGACTCCAGGCACATCAGTAATCGTGCGTTGGCGTTCCCAATCAACTTGTGATGGAATGAAGACTGGGCGGTTGCCGCGTCGTCCAAATGGAAATTTTGTACTCATAGTGAACGTCTAGTGTTTGCCTGCGCACCAAATTATTGTCAAGAAAGTGGTGCGCTAAAAGAACTTATTTTCTGCGTTGACTCTCCCACTGTGAAAGGACAGTGTGAAGGACAGTGACGGATTCAAAAAAACTAGAAGTAATCGATGGTGGTCAACACCAAGCCCAGACACAAACACCTGAGCCACCTCCCACTAATGCACCTGCTCAACGCATTGGTGGATACTCAGTGCCACGTGGATATGAAGTGTGGCAAAACGGTGTCTATCGTATTGATGAGATTCCAGAAAATGCAATTACTGAGCAGCCTGCTTTAGTCAAAATTCCTAGTGCCGAACGGCGACGTGGTTTACGATCCGTGACACGTCGTCCTTTATGGATTCGATCATTAGGTCGAGCACTTGATGCAGATGAAACACTCCTTCAGCTCGCTTATTATGAGGCTAGTAACAACAAGGCACCTAGGTTCGAGTGGGTTAGTCAGTTACAGATATCAGACAGGCGTCAGCTTGTTCAGCTTGCCAGGTCTGGTGCGCCTGTTCGTACAGGTAATGCAGATCGTGTCGAAGAATACTTGGACCGTGCCCATGTAGAGAACGGTGCATCATTGCCGCGTGTGCTCATGGCAAAACGCTCTGGCGCATACGAGATTGATGACAAGTGGGGCTGGCTCATAGGTTCCCATTGGATTGGTCCTCCTGGAATCAATGTAGAGCGAGATCCCCGAGAAGAACCTGGCATGACCAAGGGCTTTGTGGTCTCTGGTGATGAGCATGAATGGTTCACCGCACTCAAGAAGGTCTGCAGCGTAGGCCCTTACGCCAGATGGCTGACGTTCTGCTCATTCGCAGCTCCGTTGCTTAGGTTTGTTCGTCAACGAACATTCATTGTACATCACTGGGCGGATACATCCTCTGGTAAGAGTGCGCTTGCTAAGTTCTCGATGTCTGCCTGGGGCGATCCTCACGGCCTTACTGCTACGTTCAACCGTACCGCACTGAGCTTTACAGAAATGTTTAGTTATATCGATGACTTACCTATAGCTTTCGATGAGCTGCAGTCCTCGAAGACCAAGAATCATGCGAGTCTCATCTACGACCTGTGCTTGGAGCGTGGTCGAGCTAGGGCGAAGCGTTCTGGCGGCTTGCATAAGGAAGTAGAGAGCTGGCGCTCGGTCATTCGTACTACAGGTGAGGAACCATTAGTCGGAAAGGACAAGGCTGACTTAGGTGGTCAGCTCAACCGTACTCTTCAGTTGAACGTCGCTGCTCTTCAAGAACGGCAGGCAGAAAGCATCCATCGTTGGTTGAATAATCGTTGCTATGGTTGGGGCGGGCTGAGGTTCATGGAGAATCTCTGTAGGCTAGTCAATTCACCTGGCGGTATCGATGAGTTGCAGATGCGTTGGAGTCAATTGCGTACTCGCTATGCTGATGAAGTAGACATGGGCGCACGTAACAGTGCGATGTCAGCTATTATATTAGCTCATGCGCTTTGTCTTGAGTGGTTCTTTGATACAGACAGGGAGGCTGCAGAGGCTGCGGCTCTTTCAGATGCTGTCGATGTAGGAAAACTTATTGTGGCAGATGAAGTTGGCAAAGAAACCGTAGTAGACATGGCACTTCAGATCTTTCGTGATCATAGAGACGCGAATCGTGAGAGCTGGATTGATGCAAGCACTGAGGTTGGTATGCAGGTACTCTCTAACAAGTCATTCAAACGGCTGACTGGAGTAGAATCTGCAGGCGCTGATGAGAATGAGATATGGCTCGTGCAAAGTGAAGCTAACAGGTTATTAGCTAAGGCAGAGCTACCTGCCAGACGTATCTGGTTAGACATGAAGCGCCGAAATGTCCTGAACACCGGAGCAGATGGGCGTCCTAGTCAGCTGCGTTCATTGGGTAGGTTCCGTAACCGAGTCTACGTCCTTAATGCAGAAGCATTTAACTCTATGATCTAGTCTCGGTCGTAATCTTTAGGGAGTAAATCAAACTTGATGGCCATCTTGATAAGCTCGGCACGAATGATATGTGACACGGTGCATGGCTTATTCGTGTAGTGGCTCTTGGCTAGTACCTCAAAGATAGCTTTCTCTTCGCTAGTGACTGCGGCCTTGACCTGCTGAACTCTACCCCTACCACCACGTATACCTCTCTCAGTCATCAGCCCACCCCCTCTTTTGTTGCGCAACTCTTTGACCATAGATGGCGTTCATTAGAGGCAGCTCAAACAATACGGTGAGGTCAGCAACTAGATCTAAATTGGGAGTGCTGCGACCAGACTCTAATCTTTTGATGACATCTGGCTCAACCTTGAGTAGCTGCGCGACGACAGCTTGAGAGAACTCTCGGCGCTCTCGCGCTTTACGGACAAGGGAAGCGAAACGACGGACAGGCTCACTGCGTGGGATATCTTCCATGACTTCTGTCATGACAACACACACAGGGAAGGGGTGTCAAGCAAGCAGTCCGAGACCGAGACCTACCACTAAGCCGAAGACGACTGCAGCACCCAGAACAATAGCTTCGTGACTATCGTACCGGGAGACTCCATTGATGAACACCTCTTCTAGAGTAGCAAGCAGTATCGATATTGCAGAGGGCTCACCTAGGTCGTAGACCACAACCTTGCCCTTAGGATATTCCTGAAGTTGGCCGAGGATAATTTCTACTTCCTTCCTTTTCGCACGCTCATAGATGCGCCACGCCCTGTGCTGATAAGTTATTCGACCGTGCCGTTTATTCCTTTGGCGTTTCTTCCAGCGCTCAGTTGTCCTCATCATCCTTCCAGTTCAGTGCAGAGCGGAGAGCTATCCTGACTTCACCTGCAAGTGTACCACCTCGCCTGCCGTATTTCTTTTCCTCTAGAGATTTCATTGTGGCCCTAGGGAACGAGACGACTATCGTTGATGTCTGATACGGAGCAGCCTTTTCGCATTCCACATCCTCACGCCACTGCTTTCGTGCGCACTTCGCCTTGACCCCCCTAAGAAGGTCGAGCCTATGCAGTTCATTCTCTGCATCCTCACCACGAGGGTTTTCCAGATAATCCTTTACTGTTTCCTTTATTTCTGCACCAACACCCCAGCCGGTCTGTCTAGCACGTCGCTCCATGGCGTCCATAAGCCCGTCTGGTAGCGTAACTGTGACAGTACTAGATCGGGGCATCAGTCTTCTCCAAGATGGCTAGAGGGCTAGGCTGAGTCGGTGTACGGTCTGTAGGAGGCTCAACAAGTTCCGCCTCATCCGACAAGGCTTGCTCAATTAGCTGGCGACCCGCTGAAGAAAAGGTCATGCCCTTCTCTGCCGCACGACGTTCTATTATTTCTATCGTAGATAACTTCAATCCTATGGAAGCAGTCACCACTCTATCTTTAGTTGTTTTCATAAAGGTTACTTACTACTAACTAACTAGGTCGTCAACCGGTTCAAAGTCATTGCAACCATTTCTTTTACTGAGACCTGTGAAAGACCTAGTATCGGAAAGTTGTGTATCTATAGATAGATAGATAGATAGGATAGAGATTGCAACCATTTTCACTATTTTCACATGTACATTAAGGGGTATATTAATTGGGCTCCTCACCCACCTCAGGTATACCCTGCTGTCTGTATAAGGAGTCGTAAATTATTCTCTTCAAATCACGTGTGAAAAGGGTAGAAAGTGTTGCAATCATAGGCACGGGAGAATAAGTATCTACTATCATTAGATAAAGAGGTACTAGGTCTTTCACCACTTAGCATGTGTAGAAATGATTAGGTCATGTGAAAATGGTGAGCGCCCTAGTATACTATCGTTTATCCTTAGCGCCTAATACTAATCTAATAAGCGTCCTAACAGACTCCTTACGATCATCTCTCCACAAGCCTGCGGTCTTGAGTGCTTCATCCATTTCAACTAGGAGTTCTTCTTCGAGCAACATAATTGCTAGCGCGATCTCTGTAATCTCTTTGTCGTCATTACCATTCGCCATGTTTCTTCTCGTGGTTATCTAGCTCAGTGAGTGCTAACTGTAGCTGGACTTGAGCATCAGTGTCTCCTGCAATGAGCTTACGTGCCGCAGCGATGACACGTAGTCTTAGTTGCGCCCGCTTAGTGCGGGCACGAGGATGCTCTTGACCCTCACCCCCGAACTTAGACTTTCCTCTCTTGCGTCTCACATATGCATGTTATCAGAATTGATGCAGTTCAGCATATAATTCTGGGATAGCGCTCGGCACGTCAGCCTCGGGCTCCTCTAAGAAGGGCACCCATAGATATCGACCGCGTTCATCATTGAGTCCTTCATCATATACAATGGAGTGACCCATCCCTATTGCAGTATCTAACGCATGAGATCCTAGCCCTCGACGCACCCGCTGACCCAGAGCAATACACTGCGCCATAAGCGTAGACTCTACCGGCTGATTGAAGCACTGGTATAAGGCTACGGACATGGCCAATACATTATCTGCCTCTCGCAAGTACGCGAGAGAAACCTTAGCTGCTTCTTCCAGTTCCTTGTGCCACTCAAGCATCTCGCCTGCTGCATCAGGCAATGACTCGAACTCGGTACGAGGTGTATTCTCTGGGACGTAAGCAAAGGAGCGAGTCAATGCTTCATGACTCAGATCAATCATCCTCTGCGTAAGCTCGGGCTGACTCGGCATAGCTCCATGCTTAGTCATCTGCTGTAGCCCACGCTCAGTACGGCTTGGGTAAGGCGCTACCCGTGACCTGAAGTACACTCGCTTATGCGCTTCGACCAAGGCATCATTCCAATCATACTCTGGAGGCCGAACGAAAGTATCCCACAGCTCAGTGTGTCGTGCCGCCCATGGATACTTGTCACACAATGACTCGCCCATCTCTTGCAACTCAACGTACTTACGCTTCACGTCTAGTGGTAAGTTGTCGAGAAGGAATATCTCTATGTAGACACGGACCTCCTCATACTTCTCTACGTCAATGAGGCTAGAGACATCCCTCCGCACACTGTCTATGTGTTCCAGATGACTCGCCACCATGTTGATTCTGTCTTCAATATATTTAGTACTCACTGTTTTCTCCTAGTTTCATGCCGAGACTTAGGTTCATCTCTGCAAGGTATTCTTTTACTTCTCGTAATGATTTATGCCCGAAGTTCCTAAGGCTAAGCAGTTCTTCTTCGGTCTGTACGGTAAGGTCACTGACATACTTAATGTCTGCCTTCGCGAGACAAGTGATCGTTCGCACGGAGAGATACTCCTCCTTTAGGTAGCGGTCCATATCTCCACCAGGTACTCTTTCCTTCTCGTCTATGTCGTTACCAAACTCGTAGCCTAGCGTATCCATAATCGCGACCAGCTCTTTGACTGCTTTCCTTCCCACGAACCGTAGGCGCAGAAGCTCAGCCTCAGACTTCGCTGCGAGTTCTTCAATGGTTCTGAATCCGTTGCGCCTAAACGCACTAATCGCTAAGGGGTTGAGTGAAGGAAGTTCGTCTCGTTGCTTTCTTCGTTCAGCGTACTCATAGGCTACCGGCTTCCATCGTACTGCTTCTGAGTAATCTTCGATGAGATGCTCTGGTATGTTTGAAGCTCTACACTCCTGCCTTCGTCCTAGTATATTTCCATGCTCATCAGAGAAAAGCACATCGCCACCAGTCGAGGGCACCTGCGTGACGAGAGGTCCTTCAGCCCTCGCACGTCTCCATAGCTTGTCAGTTGTTCCTTCTTCATCTGTGTCCTTATGAAAGAGATCGAAATTGATTCCCTTCTCCACACACTTGACTGCCACCTCTCTGCTCGGTGCTGCCACATAACAGACAGCCTCAAATGTTTGCCTATACCTTATGCGGTATCGCTTCTGTTTATTGTTCACTACTGTTCCCTCCATAGGATTGCAGGGCATCCCACCCTGCTAGGCACATGAAACATACAGAGACAAACCACAAGGTTACGACTGTGCTCGCCGTTGCCTTGTACCTATAAGTCGATCTCAAGCCTGAGATCTGACAATTTATTTCAACAAAATTCTAACTGCCAGGAATGACAGAAGAAAAAAGTGGGGCGGGGAGTGGCTTCACTGGTCAGCAGTCTTATCCTGACTACCTTATCGACCTCCAACTTCACTCGCTCCGCTACAGTGCCCACCGTCACTGACCTAACTCAGGTTAAGGTGTTTTTAGAACGTCGCTACACGCTTCCATCATGGGTAACACGGCACCCACTAGCCAAGTCAGCACCCTGGCGCGGCTCGTTAGACTTTCCAGCATAAGTAGACAGGTGCATTGCGCGTACCTGCTACAAGTGTGGCTGACACAAAACCCATAGACATTACCTTCTGCAGCATCTCTCTAGTAGTAAGCTCACCGTAGCGAGGAGATGCTGGGTAGTTCCAGATGAAACATCCTGCAGGCTTTACCGCATCATACAACTCATTCAGAGTAGAAGAGAGTAGCTCTGTCTCTTGTACGTTCAGTACATTAGACGCAATCACTACCTCATATGATCGGGACAGTGCCTCCTTATCTATCTCATCTGTAATGTTATCTCCGAAGTCATACGCAGTAACATGATAGCCGTCTTCTCTAAGCGACTTGGTGTGTGCTGCTGCAGGTCCTGCCCCGAAGTCTAATATCTCTGCGTCTGTATCTGAGATCATGACATCTCGCACAGCACGGTAGCATAACGGAAACCGACCCACCGCTCCTGAAGAACGTGCGCTCTTGTTCGCTCGCTTGATGGGATCTGTTTGAATCATTATAGTTCCTCCTCCTCATAAACTTCAGCTAGGGGAGCATCAAGGACAGCCCTCGATGGCTCAATAGATTTAGGTTGCGGCTTTGGTTGCAGGCCTAACGCCTTAGCGATTACCTGCTTGACGGAAGTTACACTGAGTCTTCTCTTCTTGTTCTTGAGCACGGACACGACTGTATCCACTGACTTTCTTTCTGTCATCATCCCTCCATACCCATAGCTTAGAGCCTGAGCAGAATGTTCCATTGTGTTTATGTTTATTGAATCGCAACCCACCCTGTGAAGGGTAGACTGCGATCTCTCGTTGGCATTTAGGACACGTTACTCTTGGCTGCTTCGACATTTAGTTGCAGCATTCTTTCTCACACTTGCAGCATTCGCAATTACAAACTGTCATCTCTACTCCTTTATTAGCTGTCACCTTGCAGCGCGTTGTCAATCTTCCTTACGACATCTCGATGGCGAGCGAGTCCTCCGCCGCTGGCGAATATCTCTCCATCACGTTCGAGATGCCATTTAGTTCTACCGGGATTAGGTTTGAACATTGGCCAAGGCTCTGCAACAATCTTACGTCTAGACTCCCAAGTATATCCACCACCTTTACAGGTCATACATATATCCCCTACTTCTTTCCCCTCTTGAAGAAGAAACTCTTCATCATCTACTTCTACTATAATTGATTGCAGCGTCTCAGTCACCTGACCACAACCATTACAGTCACTGCATTTCCCATAGGTCTCGATAGCTGGATAGCTAACACCCTTACCTGCACGACGGGCTACAGGTGAATGACTGTCTACGTCTACGACAACAATTACATCGTCCTTCACTGCAACTCCGTCCCATTCAGTAGGTGGCCCACCCAACACGTTCCATCCTTTGCGCAACAACGCTCGGGCGATGGAAGCCTTTGACTCATTCATGATTACGTCCCTCAAATCTTTAGTGGTCTCCCTCGGGAGAGCTTCAAGTTTCCTTGCGGCTCCCCATGTTTATTCTTAATTCTTTTGCACCAATGTTCCAGCCCAGCAGCACAAGCCTTTGTGAGAGAGGTGTCTTCTCCGTGCAGCTGTGCCCATACAACGTATCGCTTTACGTCACCAAGAAACTCTTTATCAAACACACACGTTATCTTTTGTTTATCACTACTCATTACTACTCTCCTCTAATACCCACCGCAGTACGGTTAGGGCTGATTCATTGTCTCTAATATCGCTGGCGGCATCTTCGACACCATGCCAGTCCCGTTGTTTAGTTCTTGAGTGCAGGTACGTAAGAAGAACTTCGAGGTTCTCCTCAACTTCCGCCACCTTTTGTTTGATTTCATAATCGTCGCGCATATTGCCAGCAATACAGTGCCAGCAATACGGTGTCAAGCAACGTCGGACAGTCGCTAGCAGTACATCAATGAGCGTTTGGTATCTTCCCAATCAGCGTCTGAAGCTATCTCTTCCCATACCTCAGCCATCCACTCATCAAGGATACAAGGGTCGGGCCATTGTTTATTTATTATCTTCTCTGCATCTTCATTGTCGATGCGTCCGCGAATCTCACGTATCCTTTGCGCAATCTCTTTAGCTTGCGTCCTGTGGTATGGCATCTCATGGTAGAACACATTTGCTCCTACTAATACATCAGAGGCATAATCTATAAAGGGTCGTTCGCTATCGTCTCCTTCCTTCCAGCAAGGTATAAATTCATAGTCTGCGTTTGCTTCCCACGAGAGGTATGTCTTATACATCTCTTCAATTCTTTCCATCAGTTGCTCGAACGTCATCTTACTTACGGGTATGTATTTCATTAGTAGTCCGAGGGAAGAAGGACGGTAGTTACTGAGCGATCCCATTCAGTAATTACCCAGAACTTCACGTCGTGGTCTGGCGACACACCCTTGATGCTATACGCAGAAATCAAACGCTCCCCTTCACGCAGCGCATCGTTATTAGTAAGTCGGTCTTCTTCATCTAGCTCACCCCAATCACCACAGACATGGCGCTTCAATGCTTTGAGAACCTCTGACTCTAGTGTGGTTGTTTGATCTCCTCTCTCGCCTAAGGCTGCTTCAGCTTCGTACATAAATGCTGGCGTAGTAACGATTGCCCCTAACGGAAACAACTGACCCAAACCAATCATCCCCTTTATCTCTCTATCTTCCATCTTGATTCCTCCTATAATCTGATTGGCATCACGATGACTTTCGCTTTGCCGTCCGTAAACACTATGGGATCTTGTTGCCCATTCATTTCTATCATCAAGTTGTCTGTGTACATGACACGCAGCGCATCTTTTACATACGTGGCGTTCAATCCTATCTTGACCTCCGATAACTGATTGACCCCACTCACGAAAGAGCGAAGCAGTCGAACCGCATCTGGACCAGACGCAGCCTCGACATGCGCCTGACCTTCGACCGTCCCTACCTCTAACATTCCGCTAGCTGTCAGCACCTCCATGCTCATGTGAACCTTCTCGATGAAGGGGCGATGACAGTTAGCTATGTTACTGCGCAGTCCCTTGAGCTTCTTCTCATCAGCACCAGATAGCTCAGCCTTCTCTAGCTCTGCTTTCCATCCATCAATCTTAGCCTTATGTTCGGCCCTCCTATCTTTGTTGATGCCCTTGACTCGCTTCTCAATCTCACGAGCGAGCTTTGCTAGCTCCTTCTTCTCTCCTGAGAACCATTGTGCATGGTCACGAGGAACAATCTGCCTCCAGTCCGGGAAGCTCCCATTACTATGAATCACTTCTCCGTCAGCGAGAATCGAATCGTCCTTGATAGATATGTATATCTCCTCGGCCCCTAGCACCTTGTCTGCATCCGTTCTATCGTCAGGGATCTCTAAGCCCTTAGCCTCTAACATCTCTCGCTCTTTCTTAGTGAGTTTCTGGACACCACCACAGTCAATGTTCATACAGTAGTTACGTTGAAGCTCGAATGTTTCATCGTGCATCACTTCAATAGTACTCAACCGATGTCCATCCGTAGCGGTTACGAACAGACACCTCTCTCTCTTCTCTCCGAAGTGCGCGACACGAACCTCGACAGTATCTAAGTCCGGTCGGTCTTTACTTCGACACCTCATCACTTTCTTTATTGCGTTCTGCAACTCGTCACGCTGCGCACTTGTTAGTTTGATGTAGTCAATCATTTCTTTCTCATCCCCTATGAGACAGGGTGTCCCAAAGCTCGTTGTATCTTTACGCATCTTCACTTTCTCCCTTGACGAGACTCATTGAGTCCCGCCGAAACGCTTGTAACAATTTTTCTAATCGCTCCTCGGCATCCTTTGCTCGCGCCTTGTACTCATCAAGCTCAGGCTGAACTAACGGCTGAGTCAGCTTGGCAATCTTAGCCAGAGTCTTCTCTGCCTTAGACTTACTTGCAGAGAGCTTATCATTCTCCTCACACAACCCAATCACTGTGGTCTGACCCTTGTCACTTAGATCTTGTAAGGTTTCAATGATGGGTATGTAATGTGCCCGAGAGCTTTCCTCCTGCTTTGCTAATAGCTCACGAAGGTGCGCGGTGTCTTCTTAAAGACCTGCAATCCTCTCCGCTTGCCTCTCTACAGTCTTAGTTGCATTGCGATACAAGCGCCGCTTGCGTCGAAGCAATACTGTGTATACCATGTCTCGATCTTCATCGTGTAACACGGGCAGTACATAGAAAATGTGTTGATTAAGATCCTGAATCGCTTGCGCAGCCTAACCGTACTGTTCTTCACTGTAATGTTTCTTTCTACTTAACTTTCTTGGTTTTCTTTTTGCTACTGTCATTTTTTATCCCTCCTATTGGACGACACGTAAGCTCGCTCGCTCACGCATCTCGACATAATTGTTTACCTTATAGTTCGCACCATGAACAGGTGCGACAATCCCTGCTGATACCTTGCTCGTGTTGCCACTACACATATTGCAATCGCTACACTGCGGTGTGCTCGCATCATGTAATCGATACGGACATTGCAATAATCCTAATTCCTTAGCGAGTTCAACTTCTTCAGGAAGACAAGACAAGTACGGACGCCATCCCATACTCATTGCTTCTTGCGCATCCTCGATAGTCTCACATGAAGCCATCGAATACTGTGACAATCGCTGGTCACATGTACGCCACTCATGCTCGTAAGCAGTCCATGACTTACGTGCAGCCTCAAGCGTCGTAAAGATTTCCTCGTTCACCTCAAAGGGAATCGCAGAAGGATTACCGTAGGTGCCATGACGAAACGACCACCGTGACTTGAGGATGTCATCAGTAGAACCCTCGGCATATCTTCCATTCTTATATGCTCGATACACTTGAGAGATTGGCTTACCCACCAACACGTAACACCAGTTATCATTGGTCTTACGTGCAGGACATGTCCCGCAGATTGATTCGTCCTCCCCTGTATTGGTTGCCTCGACAGGATGAATATCCTCTCGCATAATAATAAGCTGAGCCATTGGACCAGTCTTATCGTTCTTAGATGGATTGACCAAGCACGTAGCGATTGCCACGATTGGTTTGCCGTCCAGTGCGGACGGTCCTTTATATAATACGACGCCGTTAGCTGGCGCAGCTCGTTTACTTCTCATTGATTGTTCTCCTATGGTGTTAGTGGTTAGTGGTTAGTGGTTAGTGGTCGCGAATGTAACCGGCCCAGAGATAGGGCAGATGAAACTCAAGGTCTTTCTTTAGTGCTGCTTTCCATTTCTCCTGACACT
>JAAHTH010000632.1_pt1 | contig 32923 bp, 48 predicted proteins | sample 6116091 | NCBI WGS metagenome assembly JAAHTH01 (sample SAMN13939990, study PRJNA603662) | sponge metagenome | isolation source: marine sponge | host: Mycale hentscheli | place: New Zealand | collected 2006
GTGTCCTTATCTTTTTTATTCATACTTATTCTTTATTAAGTTTCTCTTCTTTTTGTCTAGCAGAAAACTGCTCAGTATTTAACTGTAACATAATACCATTAGGGCAAACAGGTGCTTCATAATCTAAGCCATAAGAAACAACTGTATCACCCTCATAAATAGGTACTGTTATCATTTCCTGACACAACATCAAAAAATATAATTTCTGATGCTGGTCGGTAGTGTTATAGAAATCTATTACTTTACTAAATTTCTTTTTCATAATTGTTCACCTTTTTGCCAATTACCACAATCAGAGCAATAACTATCCATTATTAATTGATTGTATGTTACTTCTTGGCTATTACAATATTTACATTTATCCATTACCACTCTATTAAATTTAATTTAGAGGTGTCATAAGAATCAGTAAAAGACTTAGTAAATTGCCATTTCCAATTATCTACATTAGTAACTGTATGATTATGTAATGAACTTCTAGTAAACTCAATCTTTTTTAAGTAATCTTCATTGAAATCAAGCAATCCATAAGTATTAAAATGATTTAGATAATTCTGCATAAAATCAATATAAAGCCTTATGTCAACGTTTTTATCTATATACATAGGTGCATATACCTTAGTAGCAGAATCGCTGTTAAACTTAGTTAAAATGCCTTCTTGACTATAAAATACCCTGTCAATAAATATTCTAAGCTTAACTTTGCTCTCAAGTCTCTTCAAAACCTGGACCCTAGAAACATTATGAACTGCTATATTATTAGTAGTGTAAAATGTTTTAACCCTTTTCATTTCTCTATAATTATAAAATGATTGTTCTTCTGAATCACGAAGCATATTTAAATCTTCAATGTGAACATCATCATAATCTTGATATATCTTTTGTCTAAAGCTAACCCTTCTTTGTCTCTTTAACTCATTTAGATTATCAACTAAATCTGACGTTTCAGGAAAATAAGATACATCACTATCATTGTGAATATCTAACATAGTGTTTACAAACGAACTGTAGACAGATAGTTGACGTGAAAACATATTTAAGTCATCAATCTTATGTTCAAAATCAATAACATTATTATTATAGTCATCACTATAATTATGTTCTTTTAGACCTGACAGTATGAAGGAATAAATATAGTATTGGTAATTAACTTCTTCATCGCCTTTAGAAATATCTGAATGAGATAACTTAAAAGTTATACGATGTTGACCAGCTTTAATATCTTTATAAATATCATTTGATATTGCGTTGATTAATCCACAACTATTATCATCAGTAGTGTCATATCTATTATTAAAATACCTAATGTACTTAAGTTTATCCCAAGCATATAATGATAACGTAAAACTATTTCCATCATTTCCTTTAAGGTAATAATTCTCAAAGTCCATATAAGAAATAAAGCTTCCTGAATTAGCTATTAAATTCTGGTAATATTCATTATCTTTAGATGGATTTAATTCTTTAATCTTATTGCTAATATCATCTATTGATAATACACTCGGTGTCTTCCAGAATTTAGAAAACCTGTCATCCCATACTAAAACATCTGTTCCGTTAAGTGTGGCAAAGGATGTAGTTTGCATATCTTCAATATTCTTCTTATAAGAATCATAAAGCTTTTTTATATTTGCTTTTTGAACTTTAAGTGCAGAGGTGTTGACCTTGTCAATCTCTGTTTGTACGTTAGATATTTTAGTATCTAACTCTTCTATTATTGTGTTATAATTTTTCATATTAATTATTGAACGGCAAACCTAATTCAAAATAATTTAACATCCTTTATTAAATATGTTAATATTTTGTTAAAGTTTTCGTACCTTTGTTTTATATGAAAAAGATAACCCTACTGCGTTTAAGAGTCCACCTACGAAGAAACCTACTATGTTTAATGACATTAGACAACTTAAGAGAATCTATATTGATTATGTGTATAGCATTTTTATTTGTAGTCTTTATGGTTTTTTCAACCTATATGGTTACATATATTTATATGGAACTGTTTATGAGCATACCTACTGCGTTTAACGATACACTAATACCTACTGCGTTTAATGACTACCTTATTACATAAACGCCTTTATTTGCGTTGGCGAGGAAATACTGTGCGGAGTATCGAAGTGCGTCTATCTGATGGTTCCATTTATCAACAGGTTTTTCGTTCCTCTCGTGCCAAACATAATTATTTAGCTCTTTTATCAGCTCTAAGCTATCAGAGTCAATTACTAAATCATAGTCCTGAACCAGAGCAATCCCTGTCAGAATAGACCCACTACGTTTAATGGTCGGCTTTAGATTACAATACTCTTGTAGTTCTGATATAAGTCTAGGTTCTGCCGAGTCACATATAATTAAATCTTGTCCTGCATATCGCCTATTGAGTTCTCCTATTTCTTTTGTAGATAATCCAGGCTTAGTATACATAGTCTTAATCCACATAGTTCTTCTGTCTTTATCTATCGCTACCTTTATTAAAGTTGTGGGGTCAACAGAGAATCCAAAATCCTGACCAAAGATATACTCAGCATTGTTATTGAATGGTCCTACTTTCCAATTACTAAACACAACTCCTTCTGCTTTATCTAACCATCCACCAAGTATCTGGTGATTGTATCTGTCTGGTCTTCTGCGTCTAATATCTTCTAATTGTAATAGGAATGAATCAGATAAGTTTTCTATGTTGTCTTTAAATGTAGTATGAATATAAGTAACAATATCTTTCATTCCATTATATCCTGCGTTTACTGCCTTACCTGCAAAGAACCTTTCATACAACCAATGCTCTTTAGTTGCTGGGTTCAATACCATTATGACCCTATTAGGTTTAGCTTTAGAACGAACTGATTGGTCTATCTTATCAAAGTCTTCTTCCTTTGTTAGCTCTTCTGCTTCATCAAGTACCCAAGTAGTAATAGCACTAATCGACTTTAGTGCTGCTGTTTGGTTTCCTGCTGATGTACGAATACCTTTAAACAGTATTGAACTACCAGTGCTTATGTTTAAGATTTCATCTTTGGTTATACGGAAGTGTTCCATTATCCCATAAAGTTCTAGCTTCTCTAAGAACTCTGGAATGATTGAGTTAGCTGCACTAATCATTGTATAACGAGTAAACAATATTTTATGTCCCTGCTCAAATGTAAGGAAAGCTAAGAATGTAGTTATAGCAAATGACTTACCACTTCCCCTTCCTCCTGTTATAACAAAGTACCTTGAGTCATTACCAAGAGAGTTATATTTATTATTAAGAACTGGCTTCTTCATTGTCAAGCTCTATAGTATTATCATCCTCTTCCTGTCCTCCTGTGAATAGGTTCTTAATATTTATATTAACCTTCTGTTGTTTCTCTTCTGGTTTATCCAGAGGTTTACCATACTTATATTCAAACAGTAATTTAAGATGAGGGAAAGATTCTTTAGCTTGTTCTGCTAACGATTCCCACGCTTCTTCTTCGCTGCCAAATACTTTTGACATTGCGTTGAGTGCGTAGATTCCGACTCTATTACGTTTGGCATTGTTAATAGCAGCAGAAGATGTGGGTCGTACAACAGGCACGTTTCTAACGCCTGGTTTTCGTCCATTGTTTCTTCGTCCATCATTTTCTTTGACATATTTATATTGTTTAGGTTTTCTTCCCATACTTGTTATATATATAACTGATTGCAGACCAAACTGCATCACTTATCTCTTTTTTATTATAAACCTTTGTCCCTACTTTTCTGATTCCATCTTTCTCCACCACGATTTTAAATTGATTACAAACAGGAGAACACTCGCCATAAGGGTCCCTATAAATCCTATAGCCATTATCAATACACCATCGAGAATGTTTTTGATTGCATCCAATATTATACTTACCAAGCTTCCATTTTCTTTTATAATCATCTATTTCTTTAGGAGACCTTCTTCTTCTCATACTCTGCTAACTTATCTTTTGTGATAAGATATAACTCTTTTATATTCTCATACTTGTCTCTCCAATAATTAGTTTCGTCAGGAAACTCTGTATCGTTTTTTATATTCTCAAGATGTTTCTTACATTCAAAGTAAACATTTATCATATTATCATTATACCTTTCAATAACTTCAAACACTTTTAGTCCGTGAATAACAGATGCGTGGTCCTTCTTAACTACCTGACCAATATCTTTAAATGTATGATGAGTAAACTCCTTTGCAAGTTTATAATAAATTGCTCTACCATAAACATAATTTCTATTTCTTGCAGGTGTACCTATTGCTATTTGCAAATGTCTTGAAACCATACCTTTAATTCCTATTAACGTAATCTTATTCATAAGTGTCTTTTAGTTTGATTATTTCTTTTTGTATGTCGCTGTAATTTTTGTTGTCACTAAACTCTATAGCTTTCTGAATCCCAGCACAATACTCATAATTCTCTGTGTCTTCATACTCTGATATTTCAGACAGAATCTCCTGTAAAGATATGCCCATTAAAATATCAATTAAAGTTAAATAGTAGGCATACTCTATTCTATATTTATAACTATCATAAAGTACCTCTTCTAACGTATTCATTAGGGTCTTTTATTTTTCTTATAAAATACTCTTCATAAGTATTACAAACCTTTTTTAATTTGCGACCAGCTTTCTCCATTGTTTCTTCACTACAATTAAAGATACCAATCTCACCACTTCCTTTCTCTATAACTACAAAAGTAAAGTTTTGTACATTAAATAGCTTTGAATATATGTAGCATTGCATATCATAGTGCCAAACATTCTTTGCAGTCCATACCCAGTTATCTATCTTAGAAGTAGTCTTTAAATCTATAACGTGATTCTTTTTTAAGTAGTCTGCTTTCCCACGAAAAGGGTAGCCGAAAAGCTCACCAATCATAGGAACTTCTGGACTACCACCTCTCAATAATTCACTTGCTTCTAAGTTCTTATTAAGACAAGTCATCAGTCGGCTTAAAGCATTATATTCTTTTGTTAGTACAATTTCTTTATGAGGATTCTCTGCAGCTAAAGCTTTGTACTTGTTAGTTGTTCTAGTAGATGAATCTATAAAAAGATAGCTATCTTGTAGCTTTTGTGGTTCTAATGCCATAACGTGAAAAAGCCTACCGTCCCTTAAAGCAGCAATATTACTATTGTCTTCTGTTAATGACTTTGTATATTTTTTAGGGGAGTCAAGTAGTTTCTTTGCAGATGATGACGAGAGGGCTGCAGAACCTAAATAACCATAATAAAATTTATCATCATACATCCTGGAAAGCAATTCCTCTTTATTCCAGATAGTTCCATCTAGTAGTGTTATCTTTTGATTCATAATTAAGTCTGATATTATTGCGTCCAATTTCTATTTGTTTTCTAAGTAATCTTCTAATGCAGCTAAAGCTCTCCAAGCTACTTTACCCAGATGAAGTAATCCATCATCGTCTATCTTATCAGCTTCAGTTAGATGTCTCATTAAAGAATCTAAATGGTCTGTACTTTTACTCTTGTCCCAATGAAGTTCTTTGTCAGGATGATGTTGGTCATTACCTGCTAAACTTACTTTACTTACATACTTAAGTGCATTAGGAAAGTATTTAACAACACCAGTATAAACTGGCATCTGCTTTCTTTGTGTGTGTTTATCTTTCAAAATTTACATTTATTACATTTCCAATATTCACCTAATCTGTTTAATGTTTCCACTAAAGGAATAGGTTTATCTAACTGCTTCCACTTACCAACCATATCCCAAACGTAAGTTACTTCGCATTTATCTAAAGGTACATCTTTTTTATCATCTTTAAAACTATGAGATACTTTTAGTATAGCAGCTTTCTTTCCAAGATTAGCACACCAAGCATCAGCCATTCTTTCTAGCAGTAATCTCTGTCCAGTAGGTATAAGAGCATCTTTATATTTAACCTCTATCAATACAAGAAATTTATTATCAAACTCAAATACAGCATCAATATCAGATGGATGTATCTTTCCGTTTTGTACTCCTGTAAAATCTATAGCTTGTTTTACTCTGTCACTATTATTTATTAGGCTGCTCATACTTATCGAAGACTTGTTTTAGTTTATTAAGTTTACTAGCAAAACAACTGCCACAATTCGTTGACCCATCATTCACGTTAAAAACATAGTTGTATATGTTTAATAAATCTCTTTGTTGTTCAGGAGTTATTGTATTTTGTCTATTAGAATAAAAGTTATCTAAATATTTATGTTGACCTTCAGACAAACAATTAGGTTTGTTGTAAGGAAACATTTCGTTAAGAGTTTTCTTTCTTTCATCACATCCACAATCTTTTCCTAGTGCATCAAATATTGTATCTACTACTGCTTTGATTCCTGTAGCTTTTGTAATCTTCTCTATAGTATCTCCAAGACCTGTAGATTTATTTTCATATTTAGCAACCCACTCTTTATAGCGTTTGGTTCTCTTGTCGTTTGGTTTAGGTGGTATTTTATTCATCTTTGTTTTTATTAATTAAATCGAAATCTCCGTTTAGATAATCCTCAAAGTCTTCTCCGAACTTTGATTGAATTAAATCTTTATAACCCTTACAACTATTAAATATAGATGTAACACTTATGTTTGTTTCTTTAGCTAACTTACGCATACTTATATCAGTTTCATAATATATTTTAAACAGCTTCTTGTCATACCAGTTGTCCCATCCTTCAACCTCTGCTTTAATTTTATTTATCAATCTATCTTCTGCACTATGTTTAGAGTAGTTGTAATATTCATCCTTACCATCAACAACTTCATAGTTAACTTCAAAATCATCTATTCTTATTATTTTATATTTTCCTTTTGCTTTTGAGTAATCACCCCATAAGTTTTTTAATGTAACATAAATATAAAACTTATTTACTTCCTTTTCATTATACATTATTTTTTGAGGGTCACCAACATATTTATTTAATCTAAGATACATTTCGTGGACAAAGTCTTCAACTAAATGTCTTGGTATTCCTATTGACATTCCCATAGCAATCCAGGTGCTGTGACTTTTAGATAATAACTCAAGCATTGTTAAATATAAAAAAATTAATCCAGACTATACCTAAACTAATTCTAATAAGTTCTACTGTTCTATCGTGTTCTGGTATCTCTATATCATCAACATAGTCAATTCCTATAACAAAACCCCTTATAAATTCTATCTGTATGTTCATATCAATATTCAAATTGTACTTTTATTTTGTCTTCTGGTCCAAAATATTTAACCATATTTTTTATCTCTACTATGTTTTGGTCTTGCTGATATACAAAACCTTCTAGTGCATCAAAGAAAGCCTTATTTAAATTGTCTTGTAGGTCTGGCTTTGTTACTTTAGGAACTCTTGGCAGTCTTCTTTTCTTAGCTAAACTTTTAGGATAAGCATAAACGTATTCTATATAATTAACTACAATAGGAGTTCCTGCAGGTACTATGTTGAACCCATCAGGTAATTGTTTACCTACTAGGTCTCTGACATATTTTTGATAATCTGTTACCTTTTTAGGTTTATATTTAATTCCGTTCCTGCCTATCTTAAATGACTGGTGTGCGAGTGGTCTAAGATTTAATTCAAATGTAAGCTTCATATATTTAAGAATGGTTCTCTATTAATACTTGCTGGTATTGAGTCTTGTACGTAAGGCAATCCGTCTGACATTATTTTAAATGCAAAATTATCAAATGGATAACCTCTTGACCTTCTACATTTAACGACTGCTAAGTCCCTGTCTTCTGCAGATAACTCTAAACTAATTTGTGTCTCTGTCTTTTTCTCCATAAAAGAACCTAAGTGACCAGTTGCTTTATCACTATTAAAGTTACTATGAATAACTGTAATAATATGTATGTTTAGGTCTTGCGTCCATTTCATTAAATACTGTATGAGTTTATTAGACTGAACTAAATCATTGCTGTCTAATATTAAATCTGCAATACCATCTATAATTATAAGTCCTGGATTTTCTATTTGATATAAATGCCAGTTAATAAATTCTAATCTTTCAAATGCAGAATATTCTCTTAAGGCATACGTATAATAATCTTCAGAACTCTCTGCCATTCTAATTACTCTGTTGAATGTTCTTTGTGCGTGAAACCTTCCTTGCTCTGTATCATAATGTATTAACTTTCTTTTTTTACGCATACCTATCATATCTGCAGTATATTTTTTATCACAAGATAAATACGATGCAGCAAGTAAAGAAACTAAAAATGTCTTCTTACTTTTAGGTGCAGCAGAAATAAAGCTAAAATTACCATAGGTTCCTATCGGTAATGGTATAGGATTGTTTCCACCTGTGTTACCTTTTGAGATAGCGATTGGAGGATATTCAATCTTTTCTTGTGGGTCAACGTAACTTTGTTGTAATATTTTTTTGAATTTGTTATCATAGTCAATCTTCGTTTGTTTCATTTTTAAGTTTATGTTTTATTAGTTCTCTAACTAATGATTTCATACTTTTCGCAATATCTCCTGGCTTTCTCATTTTGTTCTTGTTTGCTACATCGTGAGCAAAAACATTTACGTCAAGCCTATCGTAATAATATTTAGAATCTGTGTCCAAAATATTGTCAATTTTATTTAGCATCTGCCACTCTACAAATAAGGAACTTAAATTATCTAATTTGTCTTCGTTTTTTTCAAAGACGTGGTGTACAAACCAAGCACACATTCTCTCCAGTAAAATAGCTTCTTTATTCATATATCAAAAAAGGGGACCGAAGTCCCCTGTACAAACACAGATAATAATTAAAACGGTAAGTCGTCTTCAGAACTAGAAGAAGAGACACTTTCTCTTTCTACTTTTTCTGCTATGTTTATCTTTCCGTCAGTCCAAAAGATTTTGCCATTACCAACGTATGTCTTGGTAGCTTTAGCTTCTCTTTGTTCTTTTGTTTGTTCTTCATACATTTTTAGATTCTGACCATACTCATTTGTATCGTCATTAATAGATAGTGTGTAATTCTTATACACACCGTCTTTTGTCTTAATACTAATTGTACCTAATGCACTCATATATATAGTTAATTTGTGGCTATTAAAGCCTGTTCAACATCTTTAGATATTCTGTATTTTTTCATAATATCTTCAATTTTACCACCATCTTTTACAAACTTAGCTGCTTTAATAAAAGCAACGCTTTCAGCTTTTAAAATAGGTTTCTCGCTACTTACGGTTTTATCGTGAGTATTTGTTGCATCAGAATCTTTAGTGTCATCTAATAGAAACAAATTACCCATAGCATACTTTTTAGCATAAGAAGATGCAGCACCTGTTCTTTGTGGATGTTGCATACCTTTTGCATTAAAGTCTATTATTGCTTGTGCAGATGATTCTATCTGCATATTCATTTCCTCACAATCTATCAACTTAGCAGTTGCTTCAATATAAGGATAATCTCCTACGACATTTAAATTGTCGTGCATCTTTAAAACACATTTGTATTTCTTAAGATGTGGCTTAAGTGCTTCAAGAATATCTTCTGCACTTCTGTACTTATAGTTACCAAATTTATTTAATTGATTCTTTGGTGCCTTAAGTTCGGTTGTAATTTTAAGTAATTTTTCTGTAATATTCATAATTAAAGTTTAAACAAATATATATAAAAATATTTAATATAACCAAATAGCGTGTTTTTTTTGGTCATCATTGTCTACGTGAATAAAAGTTTTAGCTATACCAAACCTTTGAAATCCAACCATAGACAACGCTTCTATAATCTTTAATCTCTTGCCTGTATTTGTGCAATGTATGTCTGCTGCTCTACCAATTAAATGAGAACTGGTAGTAAGTCCTCCAACCTTTTTATTGTGTGCTGGAGTTCTGTACCCTGAATTGATTTTAAACTGTACCCCTGCTATGTCTCTTGCTTCGTCTAAGCAATCAACAAACTCTCTGTCCATAAATCTTTCTCCACTACCAGGATAATCAGGTGAATCAAATTCTTCAAATGTAAAATGTCTAAGTTCCATATCTTAAATGTAATTATTTTTTTTTATATTCGCAAAACGTAGCTGTAAATCTACGCTAAAAATTACTAAACTTCAGTAGGAATATTGTTGGAACAGATACTTATTGAATTTACTTTTTCTATAGGGACTTTTTCTTTTCTTTCTTTTAGTATTTTCTTTCTTTTCTTTTAGTTATCTGTAAAAGAATAGTTGTTATAATACTTAGAATTTACATTAGACCTACTGAGTCTAATAGCTGTTTGTTTACCATTGTTAGGAAATATAAAAAAGCCTTCATATAAGTCAACATAGATAGCAAAATAATCTACTTTGTCTATAGGGTAATGTCCGTGAAAGGTTACGTGAACTGTACTTCTGTTTTTTCTTGGTACTTTACCAGTTGACTTTACTTGTATCTTTAATAGCTGACCTTTATAATCAATTATACAATCATATATAGATGTATGTAATAATGGAAAAGATACTTCAATACCTCTTTTCATACATTCGGAAGCAAAACTGTATTCAGCTAAACATCCTCTGTGATTAATGTCCATCATTTTAAAGCTTTTCTTATGAAATCTTTATAATACATAAACTCATTTAATGCTTTTAATCTTGCAAAAGCAGAACCGTAATCCTGCATTTGACTATCATACTTTATTGTTTCCTTTACATTTTTTATATCTATACCAGTAATAAAATCACTCCAAACCTGTGTATAAATAGCAAACTCCCTCTTGTTCATCTTTTAATTCCTTGTCCTCTATATTTCTTTTTATAGCCTACTTGATTCTTACTAGCGTTCTTAGAATGAACACCAGGTCTCTTCTTCTTTTTAGGAGGAATATAAATTGCTACTTTAGCTTTTCTTGGCATTATTTACAAATACAAACTTCGCAGTTACACATAATTAATTAGATTTATTATTAAACTTTTCAAATGTTCTCATACCACCCAGTCCTAGCATACCGATAAGAACTGTCATAAGATGTTCCATCTGTAGAGCTGGAGGTACTTGCTCTGGTCCTATAAACCATATAAGCAAATCTCTTAGTACAAAATTATAGGCTAAAGCTACTCCACATACCCAACCAATAAAAGGTCTCCAACCAGCAACAAATATCGTTCTATGTTGAGCTTCTATTTTATTGATTTCTCCCTGCAGTTCTATAAGCTTTTGAGGGTCTATCTCCTTTCCTTTGATAAGCTCTCTTATTTCAAGCCCTAGACCGCTTAAATCGTCTGTTTTACCTATACCTAAAATTCTTAGTAGTCCTTTAAACATACTATGTTTAATTATAGTCCGTTTTTAAACAGTAATTTGTGAATTATATTATTCCAACTTGTAACGAACCAACTGTTAAAGTTTCTAAATTGTTGTGCTAACCACTCAAATATTCTTACCATATTATTTACTTTTTAGTAGTTGTATTATTTTTATTATTGTATAAACCAAAGTTGCTATTATTAGAAGTCCTTGAAGTATTGAATTTATTTCTCCGATTGTTATTACTAATGTAACTACTCCTAATATTGTTGGTTCAAATCCATTCATTGTATTTTAATTTTACCATTTTCCTAATGGACAAGTTGAATCTAACGATAACACTTTTGCGTTTAATAAACAACCACAACCATTAACTAATTTACCATTTTCTTTATGTTTTGCTTTTTTATTTGGCGAACATATATTATGAGTCCTAATTTCACAAACATTACAAATATCTATTCTTACTTTACCTATTTTTTTTGTTTCATCATTTAATACATCTAATTGTTTAAGAACAAAATTACTCCACCCATCTAATATTTCTTTTAACTTATTCATTAGTTAGAACAACTTTGTGTTGCTGACCTTGTACTATCTGCATAACCACTCGCTTGTATTGCACCATACATTGTGTAACTTCCTCCAGCTTGTGCATTACAAAAACAAGACCTTAAACTTAATCCAGAATATCTCCATACATTTGGCGTATAATTTCCTGATGAATTCCAACAAGGTGGACTAGGATAGGTAGTTGAACTAAATATACTACTACCATATACATATTTATTATTTGTTACTGAAGCGTTCCAATGGAAATTTACACCACCACTAAAACCAAATGGACAATATTGTGGGTTACCCATATCTCCATATTTCGCTAATGCTTGACCATATTGTACTGGAACTGTTGGTAAAGGTGTTGTTGCAGTACTATTCCAACCTTGAACACTTTCCCCTGCTGCATTAATCAAAAATTGTCTAGCATAATATTGTGTGTTAGAATTTAGTGAACTAATTGTATAATCTTTAGTAGAATAAGGACCCCAAGAACCTGCTGCACCACTTCCTAAAGTATATTTAGTATTACTTGCATAATTTGTGCTTGTTCCTAAATAAACACCCCAAGATGTAGGCTGACAAGATGATACTACACTTGTATCAGTATATCTTAATCTAAAAAAAATAGATGAACTAGTACTAGCATTCATTATATTTATTTCATTATAACCAGTAGTTATTGTTGAACAAGCAGATGTTTGTGTTGAAAGTGTTGAACCTCTAGCTTCTCCAACTGAATTAATTGCAAATGCTGTTATATAATATGTTTGACCAGGTGTTAAACTAGCTTCTGATTTAAGAAATGCACCTGTTCCAGCACCAGCTGTATCTTTTGTGTTTTGTGTGTAATCAGCATTAGTTCCAAAATAAAATCCTCTACTTGTTACTGTTGCACCACCATCAGCAGATATATTACCATTACATTGCAAAGAACCTGGAGTAATTGCTGTTGTAGCTTCAGTAGTAACAATTGGAGTAGTAACACTTGAATAACCATAGAATTCAGACATAGTATCAGGTGCATCAAAACCAGCATCATCAGATAATTGCCCTAATGAAACATTTGTGTCTGTATCGTTTCCATTTATTTCTTGGTTTATATCAGCTCTTAATCTTAAAGGTCCTGAACTTGGTATTGCCATAATTTATATATTAAAAGTTTAACAATCTTCTAAATCACTATTAGGTTCTAAAATTACTTTTAGTGCATCATAACATTGCGACCATATATTTTCATCACGATTATAATTAAATATTGCACTTGTTGCAAAAAACAAATAATCTTCATTATCATTATCTCTTGTAGCAACATCTTTATATCCAGCATAATGAAAATGTATTGCTTCATTTTTTTGCATATATCCTGTTTCTTGATTTATACCACTCATTGTGTGAACTTGAATAGATTTTATGTAAATATATACATCTTCAAATGTTTCTGTTCTTTCAATAGTTGTAGGTTGAGTAATTGTTTCCTTAGTTCCATCTGGATATTCTACTAAAACATCTTCTGTTTCGCTTTCGTGTTCTTCAACAAAAAGCCATTCTATATCTCCTTGTAATGCCATAGTTAATCTTTTTTACAATTATTACATTCATCTAACTTATCAGATAATTCTTTTACTGATTCAATTAATAATCCAATTAGACCATTATAATCTACGGTTTTAAATGTATCAGAACCATCTAAGGTGTTTTGTGTTTTAATTAATGATGGCATTACCTTTTCTACATCTTGTGCAATTATACCACCACTTGCTTTACCATTTGATTTATAATTAAACGTTACACCTTTTAATTCTTTCACCTTTTCTAATGCACCATCAATAGTTTCTACATTATCTTTTAATTTTTCATCAGAAGATATAACTGTAGAATAAGCAACAACATCTCCTTCAACTTGTAATGTTCCTGTGTCTTGTAATCTCATATCTTCACTACCATCAATAAAAAAACTTATTTTATCTGTTAATACCGTGATATAATCATTTGTATCTAATCCAATTTGTGATACAAGACCTCTTGAATCTAATGACGCACCATAACTAACTGTATTTCCCATACCACTATGAGCTGTACAATAAGTATATAATGTTGGTGTGTCTTGCTCTGTTGTTATTTGAGTATAAGCACCTGCATTACCAGGAGTTCCTACAGCTGTTACATTAGTTGTATAGGCAGAACCGCTATTATGTGTTCCATCAGAAGTTGTGCTAAATCTTAATGGATGACCACTATTTGACGCAGCACTTTGGTCAAAACGATATGTTTGACCTTTAGATAATGTTATTGCTTGATAACCACCGTCATAATAATATTTATTACCACTTGCGTTTACTACTGTAATTAAAACATCTGTATAAATAACATCAGTTACATTGTTAATTTGTATATCAGATAATTTTGCTAAAGTAATTGTATCATCTGCTAACATTGTGTTTTCTACTGCACCTGTTGCTATTGTTAAAGCACCAGAAGAAACAGTTGCGTCTCCACTAATTGCAAGTGTAGAACCATTACCAAAAAGAGAATAAACCTCATTAAAGTTGTCATTTGATTTGTCCATTGCAGTTCTTAATGGGTCACCTGTCCCATCATTAGCTGTAGTTCCTATTCCTATTGCTTGTTTTGCCATAATTTAATTTTTAATATACTGTTGCGTCTACTGTTATTTGTGTGCTATCTGCACTAAATTTTGTTGTGTCAACGGTTAAGTGTGAACCATCTGCATTGTATGGGTATATAATTCCCCATCCATTTCCTTCGTTTGTATTACCAAACCAAGTTATACTATATATTGAACCGAATGACATTCTTTATCTTTTTAATATAACTCATTAATTTAATTTCGTTCTGCTTTTTATTCTTATTGTTATATTTGTCGTACTTACCTCTTTTCATTATAAAACCCAGCCTGTAAAATTAACATCTCTAAAAGGGTACATTCCCCCATCTTGACTTCCAATATAGTCAGGATATAATTCACTTTTATCATTCATATAATCTAAAAACCTTTTAGCATAAAAATCTGCAGTTTCTGTAGCGTGTCTAGTTAATTTAGTTATTTCTGACTCTGAAACAGAAGTTGCATTTTCGCTATTATGTTTATATATACCTCCATTAGATATTTGATATGCAGCATAAGGCAAATACGTTGCTTGTGTATACCAAATAAGCATTGGCTTTATGTATGTATTTACTAAAGTTGCATTATTTGCTGATAGATTATTGCCTATTACACCAGCTTGAAGTGTATCATATAATTTAGTACCAAGATAATTTTGTATAACTGTATCTTGTGCTACTTCAACAAACTGTATGAGTTTATCAGTATCTACATTTCCGTCTATAATAGACTTTCTTTTTAACTCTTCTAATGTTATAAATAGTGCTTTCATTTTTTATAGTTTGGATGATGTCCGTTATTAGGCATATTTCTAGGTTCAACAGATATTTCACTTGGATTATTGGGTTTCTTTAAACCGTCTTTTATTGCATCAGATTCATCAACTAAAGTATTTTCAGATACTTTCTTTTTATAAATCTTCATTTCCCAATAATGCTGACAATTTACACCACCTTTATATTTAAATAATGAATAGCTTTGTCCTTTATGACCTAACTCTTTATTAATTCCTCTGAAAGACATCATATTAATATCTTCTTTTCTAAACACTAAATTCTTTTCAGTTATAAGTTCCATTCTTTGACAGAACCTTCTTGAATTAGGTGACTTTCTTACAGGACCATAAGAGTATCTAACCTTATATGTTGAATTATCTTGTGATGAAGACTTACTAGGTTTAGCGTCATTATCAGTAGGCATAGAAAGAGTTGTAAAATCAAACTCTTTTTCTGTGTCTTCTACTTTTTCAGTATGTACTAACTCCCAATCATTATTATCTATCTTTTCTGCCAACTCTTCTAGTTGACTCAACATATCATCACCTTCATCATCAGAAAAGTCTTTCTTCTCTTCACTTGACAGTTTTTCACCTGTCTCTTCTTCTCTTTTAATCTTTGTAGCTATGTTGTCAAGCTGTGTAAACTCTATTGGTTGTAGCGTAACAAAGTAAAGATTAAGGTTTATACCATTAAATGATAACAGCTCCTTAAAAGAGTTAATTAGCAATGTTTGAAATGGTCTAATAACAATATTATCCATTAAAACACTAGCTGTACGCAATTCTTCTGCGTTATTTCCAAATCCTGTGTTGTCTTTAATACCTAATAGTATTGGAGATACAACACCGTGACCAATCATTATTTTTTCTCTTGATTCTTTTGCTAAAAATTCATATTGTGCGTGAGCATCAGGTAAATGAATAGGTTCTACCGTTGATTGTGCTTCACTATCTTCATTAAAACATAAAATAAATTTACCAGCATTAGAAGAACCACTAAACTTTTCATATATTTTTCTTTCTATTAAATCTTGTGCTTCATCACCTGGAATACCATTATTAAAGTTTAATAATAGAGAAGGTGCTAAACCATTTTGAATGTTGTTTATGTGATAATTTGATACTTCTTCCTCTAAACTACAATACTGTAAACATCCTTGATAATCTACAGGAGAGTAGTAATAAAAACCAGCTCTATATGGTTTTATATAATATATTTCTACTTTTTCACTTTTCTTACCTTGTTTAAAAGCAGGTATTCTTTTTGGATTGTCTTTAGGCTTTATTTCACTCCATTTAGGATGATAATAGTAAGCTTCAATTTTTCCGTCTTTTGCTTTTTCTGCTCTAAGTGTTTCAGCAGGAAAATGCTTTAACTGCATTATCTTTGTCTTTGTTTTATTGTAAACAACTTGAATTGCAGCTTGTCCTAATAACTTTAAATCACTTGTAACTCTTTTAACGTCATTATTTTTTAATATAGCTTCCATTTGACCAAATTGTGCAGCATTTTCTTTAGAATCAGTAGCATCTAAACCTCTACCGTAAATTAAATCTGTAATACCGTTAACACACCTTGAATTTGTAGGACTTCCTAAATATCTTTCAATTAGTTCACCAAAATAATTATTTCCTTCTCCATATTCAACCCACTTGTATCTTGTTGACTCTGTTATTGTAGGCACCTCGTACCCTGATAAATTTATTACTTTTAAGTTGTTCATAATATTATATATTTTTGGTTATCCGTATCAGTACCAACATAATTGTTATATTTATTAGCATTAAGTGTGTGGTCTATTGTATTATCTGTTTGAGAAGTACAATAAGCTTTTCCTCTGTATAACAATGTTGTTCCTTGTTTTAGTTCAAACGAATAACTGCTTTCGGCTGTTAAAATAGTAAAAGCAATAGACATCTGCAAGAAATTACCATTAGTTGATAGTGTAGATGTTATATTATTTATTGTTTGAGTTTCTCTAGTACCATCTTCTACGATAACCATAGATAAGTTAGAAGCAACAGTATATAATCTAGGTATAATGCTTACTGATTGTGCGTTAGCTGTTGGCGATAATCTTATCATACTTATATAACCTATTATGTTGAATTATGTTCAAAAAAAAAGAGGACTATAAAAGTCCCCTCTTTCTATGTTTAAGAACCTACTCTGTTTAAGAGTTAGTACCTTCTGTAATAGTTATAGTACCAGTTAACCCAGCAAAGTCTGTTGAGTTAAATACTAATTGACCAGAAGTGTGTGCCATAAAATTAGCTGGAGTTGTTTCCATACCAGTTAATGTTAATGTATAACCACTTAAGTCTCCCATTGCAGCACCAGTTACTACAGTACCTCCTGATACGTCAGCACCGTTTACTAAACCAACCATCATAAAATTACCATTGTAATCTTCAACAGCAATATGAGGTCTACCATAAGCCATTAATTTTAACTCTTTATTATCTGCCTTAGACAGCTTCTTAAGTGTTACATTTAATGTTTGCTCATAGAATGTAGTTCCGTTTTCTCTTGATGAGTTTACTGTTTGCTCTAATGACGAATTACCTTTTAACTCATACTTACGTGCAGTTAATGCACCTGAAGCACCAGTCATATTCGTAATTTCATCATCTGTAAGCGTTACAGTACCTAAATCACCAAAATCAACAAAATAAAGGTTTTTAATGCCACCAACGACATCTTTACAAGGTTCTTTTCTTCCTAATGTTAAATCACAAGCCATATTATTATTTTTTTATAAAAAAAGGTAGGTAGTAAATTGCCACCTACCCTTTTTATGTTATACAATTTTATTTATTAAGAGTAAAGAACAATATCAGAACCAATAGCGTGTTGTATACCTGCTGTGAATCTCATTACCACTCTTACGTTTTGACTTCCATCAATGTCAGCCATATCAATTACTTTTACTTCATTTTGGTCAGACATTAAACCTGTACCGAAGAATAAGTTTGATTTCTCAGCAGCTACTGCTGTATTGTTAGCTAAACCTGAAGCCATTACGATATTAATACCGTCAAATGTTAAAGCTCCACCGTTGAACCATTGTGTACCTTTAGCATCTGTACCTGCAGCACCTACGTTAGTAGCAAAACCACCTAAAGCTCTTACATAAGCTCTGTAGATGTTGTTTGATACATAGATGAATAAGTCTTCAGACCCATATACAGCAGAAGGAACAGCGTCAGCAATTTTACCAAGCTCTGTTATTACATTTGCTGAAGTAACAGCTCCTGCAGCTACGTCTACAACGTCACCATCAGCAGTTAAAGTTGTAGTGAACCCATCAAATTGTCCAGCGTTAGCGTTAGTTCCTGACCAGATGTTGTTTTCCATTCTTTGAGCTACCTTGTCTGCTACGTGAGCGATTAAGAAGTCAGAAAAAGATGGAGGTAGATTATCAAAAGCTGAATAGCCCATAGAAATCGCATCCCAGTCACTTCTAAAGTCTTTCTTACATAATTGTAAGTTAACTTGAAATTCTTCTGGAGTTAATATTCTCTCTGTTAGAGTTAATGTTGAAGTTGCGTCAAAGTCACAAGAAGCATCTTTTACGATGTCATCAGTTGATACTTTTTTCATTACTTCTTTGAATTTAACATTAGGTTTAATTGTTATATTACCTTCTGCTAAAGTTTTACCTGATAATAGAGCTGCAGATACATATTTCCCAGCAAATTCACCAGCGTAAGTAGTTGTTAAATTATTAGTTGTTGCCATTTTTTAAATATTTATATTATTAATTATTAATTACGCTTCTGATGCCCAGATTCCTACACCACCAGTAATGTACCAAGCTCCTGCAGCTACAGCTTTGATTGTACACCAATCTCCCTTGTTAGCAGTTGCTTTTGTGTTTACTAAATCTTTGTTTGCAGCTCCACTTGCTACAGAATCAGCAGCAGCGTTTGCAATAGTACCATTAATACCATCAGCAGCAGCAGGTGATAATGTAATAGTGTTATTACCATCAGCTCCTGTATTACGAAATGTTAATTCCATTCCGATATTGTTTGCGTCAATAGCAGGTAAAGTCATAACTTTTGCATCAGTTGCAATGTTAAACTCAGAACCAGCTTGATTAGCAGTTATATCTTGAGTAGTCGTCAAAGTTTCTTGTTTTGACCTTGCTCTCAATACGCTATTTGAAGTTGTTATTGTTTGTGACATTTTAAATTATTTAAAGATTAATTATTAGATATTGCGTTTAATACTCTATTGTAAGTAGTATTTTGATTTGCATTAACTGCATATCTTGTACCCATTTTTTCACCTACTTCGTTTTCAGGTGAATGAGATATAGCTTCAGCAGGTTCTTCAGAAGATAATTCTTGTGGAATTTCTTCTCTAGCTTCCTCTTTAGCTTCAATCATACCTCTTAGTTTTTCTACCATAGATTTAAGCTCTGCAACTTCGTCCTTAGTAGCATATTCCATTGCTGGTGCTTCTTCAGGCATAAGTTCAGCTTCTTCTTGATATTCTTCTTCGGCAGAGTAAGTTACTTGCTTAACTTCTGCTTTAGGAGTTTCCTCTTTAGCTTCTTTAGCTTCAACCTTAGCAGGTTTTTTAGCTTTAGGAGCTTCGTCCTTTAATTCAACATCAGGAGTGTTTACTTCTTCTGAATTAGTTGATAAAAGAACATCTTTGATTTTTGTTACAATTTCACTTGCTTTCATAAGATACTTATTTATAGTTATTACTGATTAAATTTATTTTGTTTGGATTTCAAACTTTACCAATTCCTTGAGCTTGTAAAGTTCCATCGCAACACTTTTTAGAATATGTCTTGCCATCAGGGCATAAACAACCTCTTGACGAAACTTTTGGTGAAGAATGGCTTACTGTAGCGTTTTTATTTCTTTTCATTTTATTGGAACACAATTAGGTACTTTCCTACCGTTTTTATCTTTCATACCTATCTGCTCATACCCTTCTGTGCAAGGAAGTTTTAAATTGTGTTCCTCACAGGGCATATACCAAACATCACCTTCGTACTCGTGTGTATGATAACCTGAACATCCAATATCTTCAGCAGCTTGTTCTGCTTCCTCCCTTGTTGAGTAGGCAGCTCTACCGTCTATAATTGTAGAAGATGCTTCAATAGCATCAAGACCTTTTAATTTAGATGTTACCCAAGTAAGCATTGATTTACCACCCCATAATAAATATGATATAGTTCCACAAGCTTCATTATCACCTGGCTTGTAATAAGCAGATGCCCTAGATAAATACGAGTATATGCGTTTAAGAGTAGGTAATGTAAAATTCTCTCCTTTTTCAAGTTGTCTAGCTCTAACCTTACCAACTTGAGTTGCACATTTATTATTTAACTTTTCATTTAATCCAATACCTCTTTTAGCATTGTTTTTTGCTGATTGAGGATAACCACCATAAGACTCTAATTCTACATCTTCAGTTAAAGATGCTAATACTTCTGCTAGTTCATATTCTGCGTTCAGTTCATCTAAACAATCAGAACAAGCATTTTCCTCTATACTTTCTTTAGGTCTCTCCATACTATCAGCAAAATATCCTTCTATAGAAAATCCTTTTACTTCTCCTTCTTTTACTGCTTTCCACACTTCATCATTTAATACTTTCATAGAAACCATCCAAGTACCTTTTGGCAAGTCATATCCATAAGCAGCAGCTTTATCTTTCTCTGGGTCTTCTATAAGCCAAGACTCTACTACAGACATATCACTTAATTCAAATGAATGTTCAAATGTAGAGTTTTGATGTTTGCTTTTAATAAAGAATAATTCAGATGCTTTTCTTACAGTATCTTCAGAGAAATATATGTAATAATCAGTATCATCATCTTCTCCTTTTCTAAATATCTTCTTATTAGGAATAAGAGCAGGACCCATAAGAATTCTTTTCTCTGCATCTACTTCAGCAAGTACAACTTCCTTGTGTTCTTTTAATGCAATAAAGTCTTCTTCTATTGCTGGGTTTTCAACAATAGATATGGCTTCGATACCACTAATTTCATTTTCCTCGTCTATAATAAGTTCTATTATTTTTTCCATACTTAAATAACCCCACTCGGTCTATTTTGTTTTGTTATCCTATTGAAGCACCTTCTATCTTACTACGTTCAAGTTCTTGTGCTGTTGATATATCTGAAGCTACCACAAATGCTTTTAATGGTTTATCATCTTGCCCAGATATAGCTTGAGCTAATTGACTCTCTTGTGTAGCACCTACTACGTTGAACGCAGGAGCTTGTATGCCTGGAGTTGATGAACCACCACCTGCTCCCCCTCCTGCTGAAGGAACTAAGTTTTTAATAGCGTTGTTTGCTGTTTTTCTGGCTTTAACTATTGCAGCTATCATACCAACTATTGAAGCACCATAAGCAATAGGTCCAGCTATAGCTCCTAGTGATTGAATCCATTTAGGTAGAGTTCCAACGGTACCTGAAATATTTTTTTGTTCATCTATTCCAACTTCAACAACAGCTTTTTTTGCCATAAAACCTAAGAGCATTGTTTCTAAATTCATCTTCTGATTAAAGAATTTTAAATCTAACAATGCTTTTGATATAGCTAGAGTTTGTTGTAAGGTAAACATATCTCTTTCTGACTTTATCTTTCTTTTTTCTGCTGCTATCTCTCTTGATTCTATTTCTTTTAATCTTTTATCTTTTTCCTGTTGCGTTAAAGAATCATTTTGAAGTATTAAATCTTTTTCTCTATTTATTCTATCTATGTTCGCTTGATGAAAAGATTGTTGCAAATCATTTAAAGAAGTTAAAACTGATGTCATTGATGAAAACAACTGACTTGTTGTTTGTTTCATCTGATTTAATTCTTTTATTTGGTTTCTTAGGTTAAAGATAACCGTGTCCTGCATTTTTTTAGTAGCATCTTCGTTAGCTTTGTGTAGTTTTTTTACTGCTTCTTCATAAGCGTCAGTAGCAGACTCCATTATTTCAGCAACCCTTTCCTTTTCTTCTTGTCTTTGTTCTTTAAATAAAGCATCAACTTCAATCTTAAACTTTTGAAGCACTAACATTCTTGCTTTTTTCTTTTCTTCCTCTGTTCCTTTAGCAAGTTCTATTTCTTGTAAAGCTTTGTCTCTTGCTATTTCTAACAACTCTTTATCACTTTCTGCCGTTAATTTTTTAATACTTTCAGTAGTTTTTCTAATTATTTTAGCTACAGCACTTTCTTTATTTGTTTCTTTACCTGTTAATAATGTTAAATATTCACTATTTTCAATAACGTCATCTCCATCTTGACCAATATTTTCAATTTTTCCATTTGCTATTGATAATTGAGTAGTAAGTATGTCAATTCTGTTTTTTAGATTTTCTTCGTATTTTTCAGCATTTACACTTGTGCCTAATAAACTAAAATCACCACCTAATATTCCTTTAAACCTGTCATAACCAGCTTGGAAATTTCTACCAAAAAAACCTTTTTCTTCAAAAGCAGATAAATCTTGTTCTGCTTTAGTTAACTGTAAAACTATATCTTCTATATTCTCTTTAGTGTTTTTTGTTTCTTCTCGGTCAATTTGAAGAAGTCTTTCTTTAACCTTTATAAATTCTTCAACTTTTCCTATCGTAGGGTCATATCCTTCTTTTATAAGGTCTTGTAATGCTTTTTTATAAGAAAGACTTTCCTCACTTGCTGTTTTTATTGTGTTTGCTGCTTGTCTTAAATTTATAACTAATGTGGAATCACTTGCAAATCTTTTGGCAAAATCGTCAAGTCCAGCACCAGCATTTTCAGATTCCATTCCTATTTTTTCAAGTTGTTGTACTAAAAATTGAAAAGCTAAAATTATACCTAAAGGACCCATTAATTGAGCGCCTATCATACTCATTGCCCTACGAAATCTGCCCATACCTTTTATAGCAGGGTCAACTTTTGCAACTAACGTAATAAATAGTGTTGATAGTTGAGATAAGTTGTTTGCTATACCTCTAATACCATAGTTAGAATCTGAAATAGTACGACCAAGCTCTGTAAGCGTAGCTCCAGCAAGACCAGCATTAGAAGTCATATCTTCAGCTAAAGAACGACCTAATTGTTTACTTGCAGCTTGTGCTTTCTCAAGTTCTGATTTAAACTTTTTTACAGCTACAGTACTTTTTCCAATTTGATATGTAGCTTTACCCTTGTCATCAAAGGTTACTTTAAATATTATTTCATTTACCTGTTGCGTAGCCATATCTATTGCGTTTAATGCTTTCTTTCATTTCCTTTAATGTAGTAGGAGACTTGTATCTTCCCTTTGCTACATCTATATAATAACTAACTCCGTAAAAGTTATCTGTCTTTAATGCTTCTATTAATACTTTTATCATTATTCGTCTGTTTGGTCTGATGTTATAATTCCACTATCTACATATATATCTGTTGCATCTACAGTTAATGTTCCTTCTTCTGGAGGAGCTATTGGAGATGACTCAGCAACACAATCTGCATTGTAAACTAAATTATCTTGACCACCCATATATCCGTGATTATAACACTCATAACTTATAGTTCCAAAATCACCATTAACAGTTACCGTTATTGTGCCAGAATAAAATATGTATGTTTTTCCATCAAGACCTGCTTTTGTTCCACCAACTGTTGTTCCTGTATAACTTATTCTGTCTTCTTTACCAAAGTTGTGAAATGCAATGGGATGACTTGAAGGCACGTTTTCTAAAATGTAAGTACCTTGACCCATTTGATAAATACCATATTTATTGTCAAAATAATATATGTTTCCTGCTGAGGTTGTTTCTACACTAACATTAAATTCTCCTGATAAACAAGAGAATGATTTTATAGAATAATATCTTTGTAGCTCTAATTTAGAATCACCATTTACTAAATTAATATCTATTTTGCTTATACTGTAAGTTTTACCTGATACTCTTATTTTATCTGCTAATGAGAATTTAGATAAAAAAGCATTTGTTAAATTAGCTTTTAGATTTATAACTCTTGATTTTATATCAAATAAATGTGTTATGTAATTTTTATAATATAAGTTAAATAGGTTATTTACATTACTTGTTTCTCCTGTTTCATAAACTCTATATTCATCAACTTCCAAACCAAAATGATTACTTTGAGAGGTGGTTATATCTACTGAGTTTAGTGGTATAAAATAATTAGACAAAGTTACAGCTTGAGCTACAGTATTACCTGCTGTATTTCTTCCTGTATATGGAATTGTTGTTCCTCCTGTAATTCTATGTGGATAAAACAATACAGGTTTTCCAATATGAGGATTGTATTTTTCTTCATAGAATGAAGCAGCAGAACCAATATTTTTATCACTACTTCCTCTTTTTATACTATATCCTACCTGAATACCTGTTAAGGTATCATCTTGAGAATTTCTTAACCTTTCAAACTTTAAGTGTGCAAAAGGTAGTTTTATTTCATATTTTTTCTCACCTCTTGATTCTGGAGCATCCCATCTTTCTCCACCCCACTCTAATCCAAACTCGTTTTTGTGTTGCTCTGCAAGTATTGCTTTTGTATCTTCGTATTTAAATTCTATTTGGCTGTATGGTAAAACTCTTTCTACAGATGATGAAGAAATATCTATTTTATCTGTAATATCTAATTCTGAGTTAGATAAAGAATAGTAAGCATCAAAAGTCATTACTCTTATTCTTTTTGTATTTGATTGACCAGTTGTATATCCACTACTTGTTTGTCCTTCTACAAAACACACTAGATTAAACATCTTAAACAATCCTGATAAAAACTCAACTATACTCATATCAGGCATATTCTTCCTCATCGAAAACTTGCCTGTTCCAGCAACAATATTTATAGGCGTTCCACCAACAACAATATTATTAATGTCATATCTGTCATCTGCTCCTCTTGTTACTAATGTTATTTGAAATCCATTGTCAAAGTCTATTGCAACGCCATCATTAGTAATGATTACGAATTCATACTCTCCATTCTGTTCTACATTAAAGCTTATGGTTCTAGTTCCAGAAGCACTACCAAACTGGTCAAATAACACACCGTTCCTTAAAACATTAATACTGTAAGATGAGCTAGTGTTTGTTGTTACTGTTTTTAACTTAAGTTCAATGTTGTCTATAACATCTGAACCTGGAATATTATCTATTATAACCTTGTCACCAAAAGAACCTGTGCTTACCCCAGAAGAGCTTGTTACGTAAACATCGTACTCATTTGTTTGAAAATTACCTTGAGTGTTAACTCCATAATAACTACCTATGTTTAAAGTATTTATTTTTGTTTCTTTTGGAGTGGTGCTAAAAAGACTGCTTTCTTCTACATCAGAATTTAACCACATATATAATTTATAATAATCTAAATTTGCAGAATTAAAGAAGTCATTAGAGAACTCAATATTAGTTGTTGTTGATGTTTTATTTATATGCTTTTCAATAGATTTTATTATTTCGTGTACTCTTATAGCTGGTTTTAAGTATTCAAATTTAAGACCGTTAGGTTTTGAGTTTTTAGGATATGTAGAAGGTAAGTTGCTACCGTCATAATATAAATTACCGTCAGAAAGAACACCATAAAAATTAGTGTTGCTTGAATAATACAGTCTTTCTGTAGTTGATATTAAAGGAACAACAATAGGTTGTGTGTAAAATAGTTTTGTTGTTATCACTCCAGACGAAGGTGCTGATGTGAAAGTTATGGTTCCATAAACATTGTTATATGAATAGCTGTTTGAGTTCTGTTCAGAACCACCAACAAATACTTTAAAGTCAGACTTTGATTGTGGATAGGGGTTATAATCTATTAATTGAAATGTTTTTGTTATTCCATTACCATTTCCTATTGTTATAGCAACATCTTCAGTTATATCTTTGCTTTCCGTTATGTAATTATAAAAAGTATTTGAATCTCCAGAATCATAAGCTCTGTTAGTTATTTCAAAATTATCTAAAGAATCTAAGTCTCTTAACTTGAGATTATTAAACAACTCTTTTAATGTTCTTAAATTCCCATAAAATGTAACTTTATACGTACTAGGTTTATTGTTTTTTATTTCTACACTATCAAGAGTAATATATCCTTCTCTAAAAGGTCTATCGTTAATTTCTATTCTTGCATCCTTTGCAGAACGAGCATCAAACCCTCCTTCTATAATATCATAATCGTAGAAATGCTTAAATAATAAATTGTTTCTTGCAGAAGCAGGGAGAGAAAAGTTTCTGCTAAAATCAGTAAATATTTTATCTGGACTACGAAAATCTTTTATAGAACTTACTAGGTTTATTGTTCCATCCTGAAAAACATCAACCTGTTCATTTCCTACATAAAGCTGTATTTTTTGGTTCATTATCTAATATTGTTGATTCCATCAAATGCGTATTCAAATTTAACTGTGTAATTTACAAGTTTGTCGTTTAATTGTGATTTATATGTAAAGTTACTGTCTTTTATATTTACAGGAACAGTTTTATTTTCTTCTCTTATCCAAACATCTTCTGATTGAAATAATTGTCTCATTACTTCATTGTATTCCTCTCTTAAGAATCCTGTGTTTAATGTGATTGATTTTTTAACACTTAAATCTTGAACTATACTTGTTGGGTTATATTGATTGTATAAAACAGCTGTTGATGATGATTTAATTGTGCTTGTTGTATAATTATCTCTTTTTGCAGCAAAAGAATCAGTTCTTTTTTTATTAAAATATAAATCTTGAACTGCACCAAATTTATTTATAAATGATATTTTGTAATTTATGTATTTAGAACAATCAAGAAAAACAGGATATACTGTTTCTATTGCACTTCCTGTTTCGCTATTGTATGAAGAGGAAGATGTGTTTGTAGATACTATTTCTATTTTACTTGCTTGGACCGTACTTGACACATAATTAATATAATCATTTGAATTTTCAGTTCCAGGTATTCCTGAGAATGGAGTAGGATTGGTTTTACTATCTGCTACCGATTCAATTCCAGAACTATCTTTTGTATAAAATATTACATTAGCGACTCCATTTGGTCCTTTATAAACTGGTATAAAATACTCTATATTTGGTGGTATGTATAAATAACTATTAGTAAACATTTTAGATGTTGTAAGAGTTGAGTTTAAACCATCTTCAAAATAAGTATATCCCTTTGTTGCTAAACCATACTGTGTTGAAGTTGTAGGAGTTAAAAGGTCACTATATTCATTTGTTTTTGTGTACTGCCACCAGCAAGTAGTTTTAACACTATTGTAATTGTTATTAAACTCTACATCTATATAATCTTGAACAAGTTCTCCTATCTCAAAACGTATTAAATTATTTGAGTCAGGATTTTTTTTAGTTATTGTATATTGTGCCTGTGTAGGTATTGCGTTGAAACTTCCAGTCCAACAATATAATTTTAGTGTAGAGCTTGTTAGCGTTGCCATTGTTTATTGTTTATTATATAACTAAAATATATTTTTTAGTATTATAGCTGAGGTCCACAAAATTCAACATCATAAACTTGTCCTTCTGGAACAGGGTCAGAATAGCTTGAAGCACGTCCTATTTTAAATACAATATTTGTTTCTGTTTTGTGAAACTGATTTGAATTTGCAGCAAAATATTTATTTGACAATCTACCATCAGAATATAAATATACACCGTGACCAAAAGTACCTGTATAATAAACTGTATTAGGAAAAGTGTTTATTTCATTACAAGCATCAAAAGAACTTGAATCTACGTTTGCAGATATTCTGATTGATTTTATTGCGTCTGGTCTTTCTATTGTCGGTGGTGGTGGAGGATTTACAGCAGTATCACAATCAGTACAGTTGTCATATCTAACTAAATCTTCAATATTAATTACTGTTGTTGCAGTTGCTGTTGTAGATTGTTCGTAACATATACCATTATATTCAACTGTAGGAAACAAACTACTCCATTGTGCAGCAGTTAAATTATTTGTACTACCAAACACTATTGTTTGAGAAGCATCAGCACATTGCTTATAAGTTCTTCTATAAGCAAGACCAGTTACTGCAGGAGCTGTTGAACCTGAAATACAGGTTGTACAATCATTAAACTCTAACCAAAACAATTCTTGAAGAGACAAGGCAGTAGGGCTATAAGCTAATATATTACCCTCGTCATTATGTAAGGTGTAAACTGTGTGTCTACAAGTCTCCGTATTTGAACCTGCTCTTAACACATTAGGTAAAGCAGAGTTAGAAACAATATATGTTAATGTACCTCCTGTACTTCCACATAATCTATACGCACCGTAATACAAATTAGGGTCAACTATTACTTCTTCCTCTACAGTAATATCTCCAACACAAGTTTCACATTTTCCGTATGGTTGCGCTCTTTCAATATCTGACGTAGAAAGAGTAAAATAACCACTAGGTAAAGTGTAATTGTCAGCATATATTTCTATAATTTCATAACAACCAGCTCCTCCTGTTTGACCAAAATCTTTAAAGCTTAATACATTTCCTAATTGATATTCAAAATTATCAAATAATATATATTCTAATCTACCAGAATTAGTTTGATTTGCACATCTTTTAACAGCAACTTTTTGTATACTTGTTGTAGGTTGACTTACTGGCGGACCTGCACAACCATAATTTATACAAGGACCTGGTATTCCACTTGCTTCTATATATCTAAAATTATTATTTGTTCCACTTGTACTATCGGAATAACTACCTGGAGATAAAGCACCTGTTCCATCTGGATTAGCATAAAATTGACTACCAACACAAAAAGCTGTTACAGCATTTCTGTCGCCATAAATAGTAACGCTTGAACCTGTACAAGCTGTATTACTTGCTTCACTTGTTGATGCAAACTTTAATGAAAAACTAGGTCTTGTTTGCCAAGTTATGCTTTTAAATGTATCAGCTCTTTGATTTGTGACACCAGTTCCACTAACTTTACAGTTATAAAATACTACACCAGCACTTGTTTGTGTCTCTCCACCACCACCAACTTCATTTATAACTAATGTCGATGATGTTTCACCACTAATGTTACTCATATTACTTGCACCTGATGAACTACCTTTTTCCCATTGATAAGTTGGGTTAGTTATATTTTGTGCAACTGCTGTTAACTCAGTTCTTTGTGACACAAAAGCAAATCCTTGATTATTACCATCGCTAGTTGACATATTAATAGTCACTTTTGGTGCTGCTGTAATAGTTGTTGTTGGACCAGAATCAGTACCACAAACAAATATTCTTGATACATAGCCTGGAGGATAACTTAATACTAAAATATAATGACTTTGTGGGTTGTCATTAGCATCATATAATATAATATTATGCCATTTGTCAACACCTCCAAATACGCTTGACAAGTTGTTGCTAGAGTCTTTCTGTGTATATAAGGCATTTCCTTCGGTTATAGAACCATTATAATATACTTCTGTATCTGCGTTTAATTCACAAGCAGCATTTCCTCCTGGTCCAGGAACTGATACTGATGTTGATGATATTACACCAGTATTAGGTGCTATTGTTGATTCTTCTACATCACCAACTGTAGTACCTGAAGCACACTCAACATAAGCACTAATTCTTCCATCAGCTACTTCTCCAATTATTCCATTATTGTTAGAACCTATTTTGTAATATTTACCATCACTAGCATAAGGAGTTTCTAGTGACTGGTCACTAAACAAAGTTACACCATTACCAATAGCAGATTGACCACTAAGAAGAACAAAATACGCTGTATCTGCTGCCGTGTCAGCACAAGCTAATATGTCACTATTTTTACCTGTAGTCGAAACCAAAACGGTACTTGGTGTTACTTGAGAAACTTCATCATATATTTTTACAGAAGTAGATGTTGCTGGACTAACATCGTTTAACGTTAATGTAAATGTTTCAAAAGGTTGTTCACTTGTTGTATCTTTTACTGCTACAAATTCTTCTTGTGCTACATTTTCAAATATTTGAAACGAACCTGTCAAACCATTTCTTTCTAAATCATTTGCAGATACTCCTGTTATAGTAAAAGGAACAGTTGAATTATCAGGCACATTTTCCGTTGTAAGCGTTATAGTAAATGCACTTCCTTCTGTTGCTGATGCTACGCTTGGAGTCAAGATATACGTATCGTTAAGGCTAAGAGTACCTGATAGTGTTGAGGTTAGAGCAACATTAGCAGAACCTATAGTTCCACTAAAACTTGCTGTTGATGCTGCAAGAGCTGGACTTGCTGTATAACCTGTTGCTGCGGTTAAAGCTATGTCAAAAGTATATGAATCTCCGTTAACACCTGTAACACTATATTTCGTTGTTTTCTCTTTTATTAAAGTTTCTACTGTTGAACTAATGTTAGTTGCATTTTTTGTTACTGTACCTGAATAACCAGCAGAAGAAAAAGAAGGAAGTATATCGTTAGTAATTGTTAATTCTACTGTGTATTGAGTTGCTGTAGCGAAATTAACTTTAAAAGGCGTAGATGTTTTTGTAGTTCCGTCAGGAGCTGTAGCACTTACAGTATATGAAAATTCTTGTTGAGCTGCTCCTCCTCCTTGAGTTTGTGTAAATATAATATCTTGACTTGTTCCTGAAGAAGCACCTCCAGACCAAGTATAAACACCACCAGATGGAACAAAGTTAATTGGTTTTGCTCTAAGAGTTATGTTTGCTCCAAAAGTCCCAACACCTGGACTATTTCTTTCTGTACCATCTGCGTTTACCTGTACTATGTTTATTAATAAATCTTGTTCAGGTGTTCCTTCTGTACCTGTTGCAGTTATAAAATAAGGACTTCTACTGTTAATTTTTTGTGTTGCCATTTAGTTGGTCATTTATATCTTTTAAATAACTCTCTTCTACATCTTTTGTTAAAGAGGTCATAATATTTTTACTTACAAAGTCAATAAATTTTGAACCTTGATAGTTGTATCTTTTGATAGTACCTTCTTCAGATATTGATTTTGCAATCATCCAAGCAATATCTTTTAATCTGTTAGCTCTTTTGTATTTTATGTTTGATGATTGAAGTCCTTTTTCTTTAACCCATTCTAATATTTTATCTCTTGGTGGCATTTTACCAGGACCTCTTCCATCTTCTACAAATGTCGCATAACCTTCAGCAAATATATTTATTCCTGTTTTAGTTACAACTCCATAAATACTATTTCTTAATCTTTCAGATGCAACTAAATTTTCTTGATTAAGACGGTCTTTTAGTTGGGTTACAATTTTTTCTTTGTATTGTTCTAATGTTGCTTGTAATCTTGACATTAACAAAGAGATAATTCGTTAGTAGGTACTTCTATGTTTATAGTAACTCCCCATCCAGCTAATTGGTTCTCAAAGTTATCTTGAAATGGTTCTGCTGTTACTGTTGAGGTAATCTGAAAGTTATCTGAAAAAGCATTTCCTCTTCTCATTTCTTGTTGTATGTCGTTTACTACTTGAAGTTGAGTGTTTAATATATCTTGCAGGTTATCATTACCAAACATCATATCTTCAGTTTGCTTTTCTTTTGTTACATCTACTATGTCTAAACATAATAATCTAATAGATGCAGACATAGTTCTTTCGTTAAACGATACATTTCCAAATATTATGTGAGCTAAAGGAAATATAGTTGTTTTATTTAAATCAACTTCTGTCAAGTCACCGAAGGTGACAGTTTTGGTTATTCCGTTTGCTCTAAGTATTTCTTTTACTTTGTCTAATACTGTATAAACTTGTCTCATCTTGTATTTTGTTTAATCATTTTATTTTCTAATTCGTTTTTCTCTTTTTCAAACTCTAACCAGGTTAAGCATTGGGAAACTGGAAGTCTTGTAACTTCTTCAAATTGTCTGACATCTCCTTTAGCGAGTGCGTATACTGATTGATACCAACCCCATTTTGCTCCAAATGATTCTGAAAGTCCGAATCCTCCTTCAGTTGTTTCTGTAAAGAGTCCGTCAAATGTGTTGACAAGTCTTTCCCTAAATGATAAAAAAAAACCGTTGCTCCTAATGCTACCTGTATAGGAGAGTCTTTCATTACTTCTGCATATTTATCACTTCCCTCGTAATCCTCTATTAAATAGAAATCATTCTTCTGATGTTTAGTTGGTCTATATAAGATTGCCATAGCTTTGTGCATTTGTTGCCAATCGCCAATATACTTTTCTAAGTCTACAAACTCACCTAAACTAATATCTTCCAGCTTAGGTATAAATCCAAACGTAACATTATTACCGTCTGCGTCTATCATATTGAATTTATTATGTAAACTATTTTTCTGATTAAACAATTCGTTGATATGAGTTATTATATAAGAGAATTGAGTCATTGGTAATTTGTATGCTTCTTTTAAACTAACACCACAAAAACATTCTAATAGTTTAAGATTAGAAAACTCAACCTCTTCAGATGTAGGTTCTTCTTTCTGTGTTAAGTGTTCTACTGATTTAATATATTTTTGATATTGACCCAGCGTTATATCTTGCAAAGATGAAGGGATGTTTAGTGTAATGGTTTGACTCATATTATTATAACCTTATATAATTATTATGTAGTAAAGATATGAAAATAAAACACTTTCTATAATATTAGTTATATTATCGAAGATTAAGACTTACACACTATGTTTAAATCTTCTCCAAAAATATATAGTTAGGCTTAGGATAATTATATCTTTTTTTGTAGTTTTGAGTATTATTCAGTTTATAGCTGAATTCTTTTTCATATTAAAAGTTTTATGTTTAAGACCCTTTGATTCATTTCTTAGGGTCTTTTTTTATATCTGTTTGAATTTACTTAAATGGAGAACTCACCCC
>JAAHTH010000636.1_pt1 | contig 32880 bp, 24 predicted proteins | sample 6116091 | NCBI WGS metagenome assembly JAAHTH01 (sample SAMN13939990, study PRJNA603662) | sponge metagenome | isolation source: marine sponge | host: Mycale hentscheli | place: New Zealand | collected 2006
CGGCCAGCTGCTCTAACCGCATTTGCGAAGCCCGCTCTCTTTTAATCACAGCATCCCGCTGTGCGACCGAACTTCTACCAATTGGAACTCCCAATTGCCGATGCAAGACTCCGGCAAGCCTGCGCGCATTAGCAACCGTTTCTAGAAAACTGACACAGAATACAGAATCAAAGAGTTCTGAATCCACTGGGGCCAGATAATCCGCCAGAGCGGCAGAATCCCAGTGTTCCGCATCGACACTATCAAATCGACGCTTGATTAGCGTTCGAGCGTCTTGACCACGATTTAGCTCACAGGAGACCGAGGCAAATTGAAGCCCAAGACTTCCCGCGCGGTTATAGGTTCCATAGGGGTCAAAATCAGCTTTAAGCCCAAGGCAAGCGTCTCTAAAAAACTCCAGAACTCGCGCTCTGCCCGCCTCGGAATCGCTACCGATTACTGCAACACCATCGGAGAATGGCCCGAGTTGAAGGTCTTGCTGCTGGCGAGTGCCTTCAATGAAAAGATCAGTAAGCTTCATTGCTCAACTCCATTTGTCAATTGATTCGATGATTTCTCACCAATCATGTAACCGCCGATTCCATTCGATCCGGATACTAATTATTTCGCGAAATCTAAAACGTAAAACTTCGAAAAAAACTGTAAATAAATAGCGGAAACACTCTTACTTCAATCTAATCCACACCAATTTTTCAACCTAGATCAATTTCGATTTGGAACACCTGGTGTGTACCGTGAGGCAATGGCAGAAAAACGCTAGCACTAATCCTCCTCGGTAAAGAAAAAGCGACCCTCCGAATACGTCGCTCAAGCGAATAGAGGTGATAACAGACGTTGATTCCAGCCTTGGTTACGTCACCCCAGGAAGCCCTCGAAGTCGCCCAATGTCGCACCTCTAAATTGGCAACTCTCCCCGAGGTTCATCTGGTGTCCAGTGAAACATGTATTCGTTATCAAGTTGCAACCGCGTGAGCTGAATGATCTGATGCGTATGACCAACAAAATGACTGGAAGCGTGAGTGATTGCCTGTAGATGCGATACATTAAACCCCTGAATATTAATCGTCTTACACAACTGACTTACAGATAAATACTGCCACTGAGCCTTCGCCGCATTAACCAGTGAATTTAATTCTTGCACCAGTTCGTCGACCTCCTTTAGCAGCTTCGGATCGAATTCAGATTCCCGATCCCGATTGTCACTGGCTAGAGTAAACGGAACGACACCCCACTGGTTTAAATTTCCAGCCAAATGAACCATCAGGTTTCCAATACTATTCATCGACGGGTTTGGACGCCACCAAACTTGATCGCAGGTCAACTGACCAAGACAGTGGTTAATTTTAACAATGGACTGGTCGAGCAAATCAACAGACAAGCGGGAGAATTCCTCGGAGAATTCCGTGTTCACAGGATCATTCATGAATGTAACTTTGAATTTCGTTATAAAAACGCCAGAGACTTGTGAGTGCAAATACTAAAAATCTTTAAGATTGGTAGTCTCCCTCTAGTTAGAAGGTTAAGATGTTCTAGTCAAATCTAATGCCACTTTCACGCCAAAACTGTCGAGAAAAAATTGAACAACAAACAGCCAACTCGTATCGTGAATTTACTTTTTATTTTAACTGCATTCGCGATAGCCACTTTCGCAACCAGCCCAGGTTTTGGCCAAGGGGACAGCGATGGTTTCGAGCCGATTTTTAATGAAGAAAATCTTGACGGTTGGTATGCGATCAAAACTTACGACCCCCGCAGTCTTTCAAAACTGGATGATGCCGCAAAAGCCAAACGAATTGCCGATGCGAAAGCGACAACGAATGAGTTTTGGCGAGTAGAGAACGGAGAAATCATCAATGATGGAAAAGGTCCATTTTTGACTTCAGAAAAGGAGTATGGAGATTTTGAACTTTTAATTGAGTACAAAACCGTTGCCTTGGCTGACAGTGGCATTTATCTCAAAGCTACACCTCAGGTACAGATCTGGGACTACACCGATAAAAACAAATTTAAGCTGGGAGCAGACAAGGGATCCGGCGGCCTTTGGAACAACCCAGGCGGCTCCGCTGGAAAGGATCCACTGGTGTTAGCTGACAGTCCATTTGGCGAATGGAATCGCGTTAAAATTCAACAAATCGGCTCCCGAACGAGTGTCTGGCTGAATGACCAACAAGTCGTCGATCATGCCATCATGGCTAACTATTGGGGCAAGAAAAATAAACTACCCCTAATTGCCAAAGGGCCGATTCAACTGCAAACACATGGCGGCCAAATCAAATGGCGCAACATCTACGCCCGTGATCTTAGCTCTGCCGAAGCAAATAAAATTCTCGCTTCAAAAAACGACAAGGGTTTCAAGTCGATCTTTAACGGAACGGATTTGACCGGATGGAAAGGCCCGCTCGACAATTACGAGATCATCGACAATTGCATTCGCTGCAAAAAAGGAAAAGGAGGCACGATTCATACCGCAGACGAGTATGACAACTTTGTCGCCCGCCTCGAGTTCAAGCTTCCTCCCGGGGGAAACAATGGATTAGCGATTCGATATCCAGGTCAAGGCGACACCGCCTATCAGGGGATGTGCGAACTTCAAGTTCTCGACAACACCGCCAAGAAATTCAGCAAGCTTGATGATCGCCAATACCATGGTTCCGCATACGGCATGGCCGCCGCTCACCGAGGCTACCAGCGTCCTGTTGGCGAATGGAATTTCCAGGAAGTAACCGTCAATGGTTCGAAGATCAGAGTCGAACTGAACGGAACGGTCATCCTTAATTGTGACCTAAGTGAAGCCTCGAATTTCATGGCCGACCGGCCGCACCCCGGTAAAAACCGGACCTCTGGTTACTTTGGTCTAGCCGGACATAGCGATCCCGTTGAATTTCGAAATTTAGAAATCAAGCGGCTTAACAACTGAACCTCAAACCACCTACCCTGCTCATGGGTTTGTTTCAAATGATTGAGTAACCCATCAATGCTTAAGTATTATTTTCGAGCGTTACTGCTCTTCGGTTCGGTCATTTTATTTTTCGCGTTCCTCGGATGCCTGATTCCGCGTTCCTACTCGTTCACCTCCGAATTAGCGATCGCGGGAAAGCCAGAGGCAATTTTTGCCCAGTTGAATTCACTGGAGAACTGGACTAATTGGTCGCGACAATTCAATCCAGCGGAAATCACTGACCTGAAAATGAAATTTAATGAACAAAAGTCGGGGAAGGACGCCGCTTTGAGTTGGACAGACATTCGCGGAAAAGGAAAAATCTGGATCACAAAATCGACACCTAATCAGAGAATCGAGTATTCAACTGATTTTGAAAAACGACCGAGAATGTATAGCAGTTTTGAACTTGTTGAAAACGAAAACTCGACGACCGTTTTATGGTCAAGCAATGGAAAACTACCGTGGGGGCCATTCTACGGGTACTTCGGATGGCTCTTCCCTTCTCATATGAAGACTGAATACTCGATGAGCCTCGAAAAACTAAAGCAAGTTATCGAGGCTGAACACCCTTCTTCACCCGAGGCCTTAGGGACCGTTGATCACAATCTGGGTTTGTCACTTCCCCTTGGAACTTGATTGAACCGACTGCACTTCGCCGCTTCTCCATGCAGGCGCGAGAGATCCTGAATCCTCAACCGAATTCAATCGCACATGCTCATGATCTTGATGTGCTTGCTGTTCGTGCGAATGGGTCACCTCAATCACAAAGGCAATTAAAACGCCAAGTAATAACATGCCGGACAATTGCAATCGGTCATGCGAATGAAAATGCACTTCCGGCAGCAAATCTCCCAGCGAAATACAAAGAAAAATACCCGCTGAAAAAGCCAGGGCGACTCCAAGAATCAGGTCCCGGGAGGCTGCATTTTGGTCGATGGCAAAAGCAAATATTATTGCCCCCAACGGACACATCAAGGCAAACACCGAATTCACGGTTAGCTGCTGCCGCATATTCCAACCCCGTGCAGCCATCAGGGAAGTAATCGACAAAGCATCTAAAGGCTTGTGTAATACGATTGCGAGAAACACTCCCAAACCAGCCAACGATAAACCAGTCGCACCGTTTGCCTGAACCACCGCAGCCAGGGCAATCCCGTCAATAATCGTGTGGATGGCAAGACCGAAACAGAGTCCGAGCCAACTGATATCGACCCCACCACCATGATCTTCGCAATGGACGTGATGATGATCATTCTCGCGATCGCATAACTGCTTGTGTTTGTGATCATGCTCTCGATCAACCGCCAGATCATGCTGGTGGAAATGAAACATGCGAATCATAAAAAACATAAACAGCAAACCCACTAACCCGATACCAGCGGTCCATTCAATGCTACCGAGTTTGTAAAATGCGTGGGGCAAGAGATGCAGGAATGCGACGCCTAACATAACGCCCGACACAAAGCTAAGCGTTAGTTGGATGCGCCGGTGGGTCAATTTCACGAGCGAGGGAACCGAACCGCCAAACAGCGACGCCAATGCGATCAAAACGCAATAAATGATCAATAGCGTGTACATTGTTAGATGGCCTGATAAAAATAGAATTGACGCGCTACACCGCTCAAGACGTCGCCATGGCCAACGCCCCCATCCCTCAGGAAGGCGGATTATTCCTTTTTCTTAAGAAGCGATCATACTAGGCAAAGTCGCCTGTTTTGCAAGTCAAAATCCACGATTGAGGGCACTTCGCAAGTCTTCGTTTGGGAATCTATTCGGGCGAGACCACTTTCGCGGAAATAACGAAAACCGCAATTAGCCAGTGAAATAAAACCGGTTTCGGATGTTGCCTCGATTGAGGAGAGCGGCTCTGATTGGTTTTTTGGTTGGTTTAAAACCCAACCTGCTATTTAACCGTAATTTTCTGACCGGATTTGATTTGCCGCTCTTCAAAAACCTCGTTCAACAGATCACAAACGCGAGAAACTACCGAGACCGAGCGACCGTAATTGTCAATCGAATGACGCTTGGTTACCTCACAGGTAATATCGTGGACGGAAACAGACGTTCCCCCCTGATAATTAGCTAGGTCAGTAATATTGAAACAAGAAGCATTGTCTCTGCGGTTAATCACCTCCGAAACCTTCACTACGCAGTCATCGCGATTAACAAATACATCGGTATGTCGAACAAGAGAATTCTGGGGATAGATTGCCAGACTTGCTCTTGAAAACTCTGAATTGATTGCTGGAGCAATAACCGCTACCTGATATTGCCCAGACTTAATCATTGGGTCCCGCAATTCCGCTTCCGACATGGCAGACAATACGACCTGCGCGCCAAGACTGAATCCGCCCAGCAACATCTTTCTATCATCAAAATGATCCAAGAGCTCACAAAATGCCTTGCCAATTGTGACGGAGCGATTTGATTTTATTTTGTAATCCGGAATGACACGCACCTTTTCAGCCTCCGACTTCCAGGCAAATACGACAAACCGTAGCGGAGGACGTTCGCAACTTCGTAGCGTGTTACCATAGAACTGTACCGCTCTTGACTTGGCCCACTTCAAGTCAGTCCGATTGCCATGAACATAGATCATCGTGACTTTTGTTTTGTCGTTAGCATGATCTTTGGTCAGTTCGGCAAGGCTTTCACTTTGCCAACAACCATTGACTAACCGAGAGCATTCCAGCAACGATACATCGCTGGGGTGGCAATGAGAATCTCGGGCTGAAATCAACCAGACATCGTCTCTCGAGCAGACCTCAACCATTCGCCTTCGACCGCGGGTATCGACTGTCTCAACCCACTGACCGCCTTTGGCTGCACCTTGAATCAACTCCGAATTCCAGTGAGTCTCATTAGTCAGACTTCCAGCATAGTCTGCCATAGCAAGTTTCGACTTGAGGTTCTCTGTCTCGCTCTCTTTCGATAAGTAGTCCTCAGCCAATACGAAAGAATTAGCCAGACACAAGATGCCGGCTATGATTGAACTGAGAATCCAAGTTTGATGTTTCAGAGAAGTAATATTCATTGGAAATACAACTTTTCGATTTAATCCGCATGTTAGTTACAAACGGAATTGTTGAAGGGCGTTACAAAGTGTTTCGAAGTACTGTAGGTCGGTTTTAGCCCGAACTTCCCATTTTTTTTTGCAGATGATGTAAAAAATACACGCGATGCACTTGCACATCATTTATTGTGTTGTACGTTTCTACACCCGAAATCAGCTCCTTGATTTCGACTGTATCCTTATGATTGGCATGGGAAGACATCGTGATGAAACGATTTTTACAATTTGCGGCTTGCATGTGTTTGGCTGGATTAATGAGTGGATGCGCATGCAACGATTATTCATTGGCTCACCCCTTTAAAAACAAACCAATTCGATCGAAGCTACGGTCTTGGTGCAAGGGAGACGCTTGTAGCACTTGCAACACTCCAGCAGGTCAAATGATGAACTGCGACTCCAACGTTGCTCCGCTTTGCGATAATTGCGGTACGAATGACCCTGCGATGCAGCCGATAATTAACGCTCCAGTTGAAAATGGTCAAGTTCCCTCTCCCGCTCCGGCGACAGAGGAAACCAGTTTTCTCAACTCGAACAACTCATTTAATACCGGCCTGGTAAGCGACATTGTTTCGCCCCCTGATTTTTAATAATCGCAAACTGGCCAACCTGCAATCCAATGACAGTGGGTGCAGGCCTGAAAAACCTCCTGATCCAAAAGAGCGGAAAGCTTTATGCTCGCCGCTCTTTTTTCGTTTTCCGATTTAAATCGCTTCTGAGCATGACCTTTTCTCAGATATCCCCTCCAAAAAACATCGAGATAAAAAACTCAGTGCGAAAGCAACCGGGCCTATTTAATCCATAAAATCGAGACTTTTGAGAGCAATCCCCACAAGCCCCTCGCCAACCCGGCAAAAAAAAGAAGGGCTGCCAGGCAATCTGCACGATGTATTATGTATTGGATCGGTCTTATTAAATAGGAATTACCATGCGTCGACGTAGCAGGCTCTTCGTTTCTTCTATTGCAATTGCCTTATTGGCGTTTTTGCCCTGGCTCCCATTGTCCAGTTCAACCGCAGCAACGGACGCACCTAGCCAATTCCTCAACACCCCAGAAACAAAATTCACGCAAGACCCGGCAATCGAAGGGGTAACGTTTTCAAATCCAGTGACTACCAAGTGGAAAGTCACGGCCAAAATCCGCGGTGGAGCGGGACCTGCAGTCAACATGCTGCTAACCATCCCGGTACCCACCGAGTGGCCAGAACAGTCCGTCGCAGTGGCCGAGGATGAAATCCCCACCAACATTGCGAATGTTGGCTATCGAGACCTTGAAGGTGGCGTTAAGCAAATCATTGCTAAAATACCTCAAATCAGGCCACGCGAGGAAATCACGATTTCCATGACCTTCTTAGTTTCCACCAGTCAAATCAATGCCCCCCGGGACCCAAGTCTTTTTGGTCGGCCAAAAACTAGCCAGCGCGATGGCAAGCCCTATCTCGGAATTGGCCCTCAAATAAATTTTCGTGATTCAAAATTAAAAAAAGAAGTCAAATTAATTGTTGCCGACCAAGATAATCTCTGGTCAGAAATCGAAGCGATTTATGATTGGGTACGCGACAACATTGAGGACACATCCGAAGCTCCACGCGATACAATCAAAGTCTTTCGGGACCGATTAGGATGCAATGAAGATAAAGTCGGCCTCTTCGTTGCCATGTGCCGTGCCCATAAAATTCCAGCAAGGATGGTATGGGTGCAAGGTACGCAGTACGCAGAGTTTATGCTGGTCGACTCTGAGGGAAAGGCTCACTGGTTCCCCTGCAATGTTGGAGGCGTTCGAGAATTTGGATCCTACTCAGAACCGCGCATCGTGCTTCAAAAGGGAGATAGCATCAAGGTTCCAGAAAAAGAAAGCCGCCAAAAATTTGTGGGAGAGTTTGCTACTTGCCAGGGGAAATCGAAGCCCTCAGTCGCTTTCCAGCGTGCTCTTCTTGAAGATTAAAGTTTTTATACCCATGAACAACAACATACTTAATAAGAACTTCAACTGCGCTCTGTTTCTGGTTTTGTTAATTCAAACATCCGTAACGGGCCAATCACAGACTCCGCTTGAAAACGGACTGCTTTCACCCTCACTTTCAAAAACGATAAGTGAAAAACCCGTCGAAAGTGTTTGGGAATTTGGCTTGAAATTAACTGCACCTTCCGAGGCCCGGGGAATTACCGCTACTGTTCCCATTCCCATGGCGTGGCCCGAACAGGAAATTGAAATTGTATCAGAGAAAAAATCAGCGGGCGTTGGAGCAATTCGATTTAAGAACCCAACCAAACAGACTCAACAGTTCTCTTTTTCAGTAAACCGGATGACCGCAGGCACACCCCAAACGGCAGTCATTCGTTTCAGAATCAAGAAGAGCTTCATAACGCGTCCCAAAAACACGTCTGAATTTACCAGTGGCGGTAAATTGCCAAGCGAAGTGAAGCAATTCCTCAAACCAAGTCCCTACATTGAAAGTAATTCGAAAGAGATTCGGAAGATCGCCAGCACCCTCGAAGATGAAACCCTCGATGCCTGGTCTCAAGTCGAAAAGAATTACACGTGGGTTCGCGATAACATTGAATATAAATTCGACAAACAGATACACAGCTGCTTACGAGCATTAGAGGTCAAACAGGGAGACTGCGAAGAATTGTCTTCTTTGTTCATCGCAATTTGCCGGGCTCAAGGGATTCCAGCGCGAGCGGTCTGGATTCCCGGCCATACCTACCCCGAGTTTTACCTAACGGATGCCGATAAAAATGGGACTTGGTTCCCTTGCCAAGCCGCCGGCACCTATGCCTTTGGAGAAATGCCGGAACCCCGCCCTATCCTCCAAAAAGGCGACCGTTTTCGAGTCGCTGGCCAACGACAAGAGGTGCGCTATCTGCGCCCCACCTTAGTTGCGAAACAGGCGCCACAGGGGGTTGCAATCGAGTGGATTTCAAGACAAATCAGCAATGAGCCATCTGAATAAACGGGACCACTTAAGCCCCCAAAAGACAAGTTCGCCGGTCAATCGTCTATCCCGTAATGGCCCATCTGAGAATCTCGCCTAGCCTAGGTGTTTTTCCTTGCCAAAGAATGCCTACGCGAAAGATTCTTGCGGCAACGATTACAATCAAGATTGTCGATACCGTCATGATTAGAATGGACGCCACCGGTTGCCACCAGGGAATCGCCTGACCTGTTGCCAAGCGAAGCATCATCACCGTCGGAGTTGCCGGCGGGAAGAAGGAAAAGTAGGTCGGCATTATCCCTAAAGGGTCACGAACGACCATCAACCACACAAACATCGGACTCATCATCAACATCCAGACAGGCAGCAACATCGATTGCGCCTCTTTCAATTGCGAGACGGAGGCGCCTATCGCCATGAAAATTGCGGAATAAAAAAGCACCCCCGTGATCTGGAAGACAATGAACCAGGGAGCCAAATGGAATGGCACACGGTCCAAATAACCTTGCCACCACGCCAACCCGAAGGCACCGGTCATATAAATCACAAATACAGTCAAGGATCCCCCAACCGTGCCCAAAAGTTTTCCACTCATCAACTGAAACGGATTCGCACTCCCGAGCAACACCTCAGCAATGCGTTGCGACTTCTCCTCAAGAACACTTTCCAACATTGGCTGTGCGGCCATGAAGATCACCATAAACATCATCATCATGACGCTCATGGGAAGGAAGATTGCATTCATTGGATCGTTTTCTTCTTCGGCACTGAACTTGCCATCCAAACCGCGATCCACCAATCCCATTCCAACGATTTCAATGGGCACACTGGCTGCCGCAACCGTGACAGGATCTATACCAGCACTGGCAAATCGTTCCTCACGAACAGAGGTATTGATGATATTTGAAACCCAACTCCGCGCGGTTGAGAGACTGGAATCCTGGGAGTAAAACCGGATTTTGTCCAAGCTCGAATCACTCTCAACGTCTGCTGGAATTTCAACAAACGCGTACAGATCCTGTTCACGAACACGTTCCGAAAGCTGTAATTTCAGTTCATCGGTTGCCTTTTCCGGCGCGATTGTTTCGAAGAAATATCGATCAAAGGCCCCTCCCAATAAATCGCCCTTTATTTCCTCCGAATCGCCCACTTCCTCAGCACCATCTCCACCCCCCTGATCAATTGACAAGTTTTTTTGGTTCGCTGCCAAAATCAGAATCTCAGCGAATTTACCCGAGTGGTCAATAACAGCAATTTTACGATCATGAACCTCAATCGCATTCCGCATCAGTTCGATTGCAAACAAACTTCCCATCATCAGGACCGGCATCATGATGATCGAAAATAGAAATGCTTTTGTGCCCACCATCGCTCGATATTCACGAGCGGCAATCGTAATTATTTTTCTCATAAAACCTTGCCGGCCGAACAAAGAAATCAACGAATTCACAGGAAGATCATGATCGCAAAATACTGGTCCCACTCAAGGCGAACCCAACCAGTGAACTCCCGGGTTAATGCAACAAACCATCTGCTCTAGTTTCCGTGAAAAAACAAAACAAAACAACTCAACCTTCGGTTCGAGCTGCGATACAGGTTTTTCTGAGCTCTGCAACGAGGAACGCAGACCCGGAAATGCAAATGAGTTTTTTACCGCTGGTCTCACCTGTTGTTTCACCTGCAGCTACAGAACCATGGTCTTGATTGACAAAACTCCAAGCCGATTCAGGCGTTGGTTCGACAAAAATTTCGGCTACCGCCTGCCCTTCCAGCTTTTTCTGCGCAGCAATCTCTTGTGCCAACTTAAACAACTCGAATTCTGACCTACCCCGGGGGTTATCTTGATATCGCGTTAATACGACGCGGTCAAAATGCACTAATAACTCTGCTAACATTCCCCGGGCATCTTTGTCGCGACTGGTTGCGAAGATCAACAAACGAAGCGAAGCATTTTTCCATTCGGGTAAATCATCCCCCAAAGCACTCACAAGCGCTTGAACCGACGCAACGTTATGAGCGATATCGAGAATTACGGTCGCTTCTGTGGGGATAATTTCAGTGCGTCCCGGTAAACTGGCAACCGACAAACCAGCTCGAATACTTGAATCCCCAATTTCCCAACCAATTGCATTGAGTGTTTCAATGACAGCCACGGCAACCGACGCGTTGCGACGCTGATGGGCGCCCAGCAACTTCAGCTGCAACTCGGACACATTGTAACGCACGGAATTCAATAGCGTGGATTCATGCATTTCGCCAAGCGCAATCTCGCCTTCCACCCGAAACCTTTGCCCTTCAACTACGTGTTCTTTGAAATCACGGCCGTAGACAAAAATTGGAGCCTGTTTTGCTTTGGCGATTTCTTCAATCACCCGCGCCGCTTCCGGCTCAACCGTGCCACTGACGACGGGGATGTGATCTTTGATTATCCCAGCCTTTTCAGCGGCAATTTCCGCCACCGTGTCCCCCAACTGCTTGGTATGATCAAGGCTGATGTTTGTGATAACGCTCGTCACAGGCACACAGACGTTGGTAGAATCGAGTCGTCCTCCTAATCCGACTTCGAGCACAACCGCGTCGCAACCTTGATGCGAGAAAAATTCAATGGCAGCCGCCGTCGTAATTTCAAAAAAAGTCAGCTTCTTGGAGCCGGTAGACTCGGCTTGTTTATCCATCTCCCGAATGACGGGAGCCAAACGCTGAAACACCCCCAGCAACTGCTCATCGGAAATGTACTCCCCATCAATCTCAATTCTCTGATGAATCGATTCGAGGTGCGGCGAAGTGTAGACCCCCGTCCGTTTACCCCCGGCACTTAAAATCCTCGCAATCATGTTGGACACCGACCCCTTCCCTTTGGTGCCGGCGACATGAATGATTGGGTATTTCTCCTGCGGTTCACCTAAACGACTAAGAATTTCTCGCATTTGATTGAGCTTAAAATGCTCGTTGTCGACCGAATCCTGCCTTTCATAATTGATTCGTTCGTAGAGGGCCGAGAGATGCTCCTCCAACAAATTCGGAATTTCCGCTTTGATATGATTCGTTTTGATGGGATGCATAGCGATCGCGTCAAACAATGCCTTTTATTGGGGTTGAAACGTCTATTCGATGGAAGTGCCGCCAGACGGCAATCATTGCGACAACTCTCGGAATCATTTGATAACGGTTTGTATGAATTATGAGAAGGACATACGCCCACTAACTTGATTTTTTCCATATAAGTCATGGTGAATCAAATCACAGGCATTTAAGATGGGGGTTACGTAAGATGACGGTTCAAGTCCGATTTTTCAACTGATTAACGCTCAGCCCTCGTTAAATCGCACGAAAATTGTCCGACCTACGGGTTTTCTTAGGTAATAATCTAGCTGATCAGGGGAGAAACCGAGTCAATTTTCGAGACTCTTAACTTCCCTGAACCTTTGATTCCATCGCAGCGTATATCGAACCATAGCAATAGATTTTAATCTCGCTGTTGTTTGACACGGCCTCGCTTCACAAATCAAACAAATAAACGTTCACTTATCTGGGAAACGACGCGTTCCCGGCAACAATCAAGCCTCACTCAACGAAATTCTTACCGGAGAAACCGTCCACAATGTCAGCCGACACTTCCACGGAAAAAGCCCCGCAAGCAACCGGAAAATTAGAACAAACCAATCCCGATTACGATCCCAACATCGTCATCGAAACACAGAACTTGACCAAGATCTATCGTGACTTTTGGGGACGCCAAAAGGTTCGCGCTTTGAACGCGCTTGATCTGGAAGTTCGTAAAGGCGAAATTTTTGGACTACTCGGACCTAACGGTTCCGGAAAATCGACAACGATCAAACTGCTGCTCGGTTTGCTATTCCCGACCAGCGGTCGAGCTTTGGTATTTGGACAAAATTCAACCGAAGTCACCAAGAACGAGCGAATCGGCTATCTGCCCGAAGAGTCCTACCTCTACAAGTTTCTTACTGCTGAGGAAACACTTGATTTTTACGGCCGACTGTTCGATATGCCGGCCAAGATTCGTAAAGAGAGAACTGCCGAACTGATTGAACAGGTTGGCCTGACTTACGCAAAGCGTCGCCAGTTAAAAGAGTACTCCAAAGGAATGACTCGCCGAATCGGACTTGCCCAGGCATTGATCAATGACCCTGATTTGATTCTGCTCGACGAACCCACCTCGGGTCTGGATCCGCTTGGTACACGCGATATGAAGGACATGATTCTCAAGTTGCGGGATCAGGGCAAGACGATCGTCATGTGCTCCCACCTGCTCGCTGATGTCCAGGACGTGTGCGACCGAATCGCAATTCTCTACCAAGGTGACCTCAAAGAACTTGGCCGAGTCGACAGTCTCCTTAAGGTCAGTGAAGAAACACAGATTAAAGTGAAGGGGCTGCCCAAAAGTGCCCACACAGAAATCCTTGAAGTCATCAAAAAGCATGGTGGAGACCTGGTCTCAGTTGAGAATCCCACCAGTACCCTCGAAGACTTATTCCTTGGAATCGTCCGTGAGAGTCAGCAACGTCCGGGGCACCGCTCGGCCGGCGTCGACAAGAAAGAATAGGTTTTATCGAACCGCATAAGATACTAACTGCATTGACAGGATCATTTCCCCGAACAACATGCTCAGATCTTTTGCAAAATAGTTCCCACCCTCAAATCAAACAGACGACGGATTAAAATCAAACATGGTTGTCGAAGATTTTGTAATTTACTCACAATGGCTTTCAAGCGGCATCGTCCAATTTGGATTTATCGTGCTGACGGCTATTCTTCTGGGCGTGTTCGCAGGCTATCTGATTGCTGCATTTCGACATGGCCCATTCGAGGCGTTCTACGTCGTTGCGCAGGTTGTCGGACAAGCAGTACCGGATTTCCTCTTTACCTCCCCACGACGCACAATCGCGATCGCCAGACTGGCCATTAAGGAATCGCTGCGCCGAAAAGTGATTCTGGTTACGTTTGGTATTTTTGCCGCTTCGTTGCTGTTTGGTGGCTGGTTTATGAATACCGGCGGGGAGCACCCCGATCAAATTTATGTCAACTTCGTTCTCTGGGGAACGCAGATGTTGGTCCTTTTGATGGGTATGTTAATCAGCTCATTCAGTCTTCCAGAGGACATTAAGAATCGAACGATTTACACAGTGGTAACTAAACCGGTTCGGTCAACTGAGATTGTGCTGGGGCGGATTTTTGGATTTGGAGCACTTTGCACCGCGCTTTTGATCGTGATGGGTGTGATTAGCTTCTTCTTTGTCTGGCGAGGGTTGTCTCACGACCACCAAATCGTCGGAGAAACACAGACGATCGCTTCGTTTTCGACCATCCCCGACGACAAGATTTCCCGCATTACGGGAAGACGTGTCTCCGACAACGCCATTAAAGAAGCCGTTACCAATAAGGTTTCGGGGCATGACCACAGGATTGAACTCATTGAGGACATTCGTGAACCGGGACAACCTCGTCCGAGAGTCGAATCAAACATCCTCAGTGAAGAAGTGCTTCCCAACGGCTCGACGAAGTATGAACGAGTAGTCTGCATCCCGTTTGGTGGACATACGCATGAGGTCAGCATTAACGATGGCGTCATCTCACTTGGACCAGCGGTTGGCTATTTCCGCGCGAGAGTCCCAATCTACGGTGAGTCACTTGCATTTTTTGACCGTCAGGGCAACATCAAAGAAAAAGGGCTCAACGTCGGAAAAGAATGGGAGTACCGAGGCTACGTCGACGGAGGCAATGCGATGTCTCGCTTCTCGCTCTCGAAAGCAACGTTCGATTTCAACGACTTTAAAGAGAGCAAATTTCCGATTAACGATGTAATTCCCATCGAAATGACACTTGGTGTTTTTCGAACTTACAAAGCGGACGTTGAGAAACGCGTAACCGGAGGCATTCAATTCGAGAGCGTTCCCAATGAATTAGATCCCAAGTTCGTTTCGGAAGTGATCGACTTTGAGACCAACGAATATGCCGTACAGACGCTTCCCATTTCGAGGAAAATTCTGGGAAAGAAGATTGCTCCTGATGGAAAACTTCTTGAGCAGGGCGAGTATGACTTATTCGATGACTTCGCCGGAGAGGACGGGAAACTCAAACTTAATTTAACTTGTCGCGATTACAATCAGTACCTCGGGGTTGCCAAAGCCGACCTGTATTTCCGAGCACAAGACGAAGTCTACTGGGTTAACTTTTTCAAAGGCTACGTCGGCATTTGGTGTCAGATGATGATTATCATCTCCATGGGAGTTGCATTCAGTACCTTTGTTAGCGCTCCAGTTGCGATGCTGGGAACCTCAGTGATGATCATTATCGGTTTCTTTACCGCTTTCATTCGGGAAATGACACTCGCCTCGCATGAGGGTGGCGGTCCAATTGAATCGCTGATTCGAGTGGTGACCCAGAAAAACATGATCCTCGACCTCGATACAGGCGTCACCCAAACGGTTGTCGAGCAGTTGGATAAATTAATCGTACAACTATTAAATGCCATGACCTACCTGGCCCCGAACTTCAATCAATTAAATTTTTCAGAGTTCCTAACTTACGGCTACGCGATTGACAGCGATCGAATTCTGGTCGCACTCACAATCACCCTAGGCTTTTGTGCCGGATTAACCATCCTCGGTTACTTTGCACTCAAAACACGAGAAATCGCCAAATGAATAACTCCAATCCATTCATTCGTAAAATCATCTACATTGCCTGCATTGGCGCATTGTTGATTCCACTCTCCTTAGTTTCGCGTCCTGAAACTCGCACTGCTGACGGGGAAATCAAAGACGCCGGAGGCGTGCTTTCGATGCTGCGGGAAAAGAACAATCTCTCGCAGGCAAAAATGTCCGAAATTGACCCGGCTAGCGAGACCATGAAACTCGCTTCATTGGGCCTTCGCGGAGTCGCGGTCAACATGCTTTGGATGCAGGCGATGGAGCACAAAAAGAAGGAGAATTACGACAAACTCGCTTCGACACTCCAGGCGTTAACCAAGATCCAGCCAAACTTTGTCAAAGTTTGGGAGTATCAAGCACACAACCTCGCCTACAACGTGTCGATGGAGTTCGACGATTACGAATACCGATATAGCTGGGTTAAAAAAGGTCTTGCTTTCTTGAAACAGGGAATGCCTTTTAACAAGCGCGACCATCGAATGCCCAGCAAATTGGGTTTCTTTACGGGCAACAAAATGGGGAAGTCGGACGAGAAACTTTCCTTTCGGCGCATGTTCCGTAAAGACGATGAATTCCATCAAGAAATGTCAACTCACATCGCTCCAGATCTTTATGATCAACTCAGCTATGGACCTGACAGTTGGAAAATGGCTTATCAATGGTACGCGTACTCACGTGATATGGTCGAAAAAGACAGCTGCCCACAACGCGAACCCGACATGATGTTTTATATGTACCGGCCAGCCCAATTGCGAAATCAGGGTCTCGCTCTCCAGGAAGAATTCCGGTCCGACGAAATCATTCAGGAAGTCTGGCGCGAGGCAAGTGACGAGTGGACGGGTTACGGCAACGAGGAAATCTCGAACACTCAGGGAATTACTGTTTCCCTGGAGAAAATTGCTGACTACGAAAGCGACATTGAAGCCCAGCGAAGGATCATTGATGAGCTCGTTCCTCCGGGCACCCGAGCAGAAATCATGGAAGACCTCATGAACGAAGCTAAGCTTACTGATTCTCAAAAAGCCGTGATGGCGATGGAACCCACGGAAAGAAACGACGAAGAAAATGCACTCGCAAGGGGCATTGCAAGGTTCTTAAATGACAGCGCGAAGGGCCTCGATTTAACGATTGCTCGCGAGGCGAAAGAAGAAGACAGAACCGAAGCGGATCGGTCGGCACTTGAAATCCAAAGGTTGCTCGAGCAAATCCGCACCTCTGACAAAAGTGCCAGTACCATTAACTATCGTTACTGGAAAGCCCGTAACCGTTCAGAGTCGACTCAAATGACCATCGCAGCTCGCCAGTCGCTATTCGATGCAAGAGAAATGTGGCGAAAGTCAATTTACGATGACGAGTACGACTTCGACTACAAAACCAAAACAAAGTCGATCACGAATCAGGGAGCGATCTCGTTGTACTTGACCGCCTTCAGCAAATGGTCTGAAGTCCTTGACGATTATCCTGAACTCAAAGATGGTGCATTCGCCGATCAATTGATTGACGCCGTCAAAGAATATCAAGATATGCTCAATGTTACTAATCGCGAGTGGCCGGATGATTTTCCACTACAGTCATTCGTCGATTATCGAGCCGTAAACGGGTTTGCTGATGACTCGATTCCAACGACCGACGATATCGAAGAACGTCGCTCCGCTCGCCAAGGAAATGACGACTCGGAATCGGGTGGGGATATTGGTGACGACATGCCTCCTAAGAAAGATGTCGACATTGGAGACGCGCCTGCCGACGAAACCACGGCGAAACCTCCCGCTGCCGACGCTAAGGATAAAGACGCGGATCAACCGCCAACGGAATCGCTCTACTTAACCGGGCCAGACTTAACCGGCCCAGACTTAACCGGCCCACACTTATCCGGGCCAGATAAAGCGAGCGGTAAAAAAACCGAATCAGAGACAGAGGAAGCAGAAATCAAGAAATAATCGCTGAGGCATGATTGCCCCAATCGAGATCTCCTACCTTGACCGGTCATCGCTAGACCGGTCTTTGTTTAACCTGCCCTCGCTCAACCGTAGTGCGGCCGCGAATGAGTCAGGAAGCATTGGCCTTCGCATAGGCCTTCAACCCTTCCTCGAGGCATGTCATTGCAGCACTTAGATCGCCCTCATTGAGCACGTAAGCGATTCTTACCTCATCGTGGCCACAATCCGGGCTTGCATAAAAACCGCCTCCTGGAGCCATCATGACGGTTGCACCCTCATGTGAGAATTCTTCAAGCATCCAACGGCAAAAATCCTCAGAATCGGCTACCGGAAGCCGAACCATCGCGTAGAACGCTCCGTTAATCTCAGGGCACACGACCCCTTCGATTTGATCCAAAGCTGCTTTTAATAAATCCCGCCGCTTCGCGTATTCCCCCACCACGCCTTGGTAGTAATCGGGAGGCAGCTGGTAAACCGCAGCAGCGCCCAATTGCCCCAGAGTCGGCGGGGACAACCTTGCCTGCGCCATCTTGAGTATTGCTTCCATCAGCTCCGAATTCCTGGAAATGACGCAGCCAATCCTCGCTCCGCAAGCGGAGAATCGCTTGGAAATTGAATCGACAACAATCACATTCTCTTCCAGACCTTCCAGCCCAAGGGTTGAATGGTGAACCTTGGAATCGTAGGCAAATTCTCGATAAACCTCGTCGGAAATTAAAAACAGGTCATGTCGTTTAGCAAACTCACGCAACTCTTCGAGGGACTCTTGAGGGTATAGCATTCCAGTCGGGTTTCCCGGATTGCATATCAGAATCGCGCGAGTTCGCGGGGTAAGCTTCTTTTCAAAATCCTCGATCGAAGGCAGGGAAAAATTGCTTTCGATGGTTGTCGAAACCGGCACCACAACACCGTCATTGCCCAAGGAAAATGAAACGTAGTTGGCGTAAAAGGGCTCCGGCACGATAACTTCGTCTCCCGGGTTTATTATCGCCGTAAAAATAAAATTCAGAGCCTCAGACGCGCCGGTGGTCACAATAATTTGATCTTCAGCCACCGGGTGCCCTAATCTCCCGTAGTAGGCGCTGATCTGCTCTCTGAGCGACGCAATTCCCGCAGAGTGGCTGTAGGCTAGGACTTTCAAATCCGCCTGTTGGATTGCTTCAAAAAACTGCGGCGGTGTTTCGACATCCGGTTGCCCGATATTAAGGTGAAATACCTTGGTTCCCTTTGCTTTGGCTATTTCCGCGTAAGGAACCAACTTTCGAATTGGTGAGGCGGGCAGCGTTCGTGCACGATCAGAAAATTTGGGCATGAAATACGAATCCGAGATTGTGGAATGCGGGTATCTGAGCATTCCCAAGCCGCCGTCATCGAAACGGCATCAGCCCCAACGAAATCGGTTAACAAACGGATTGCTCGCAACATGATACGTATGATGGAACGAAAACGCCTCAATTTCCAGAGGATGGAAAAGGAAAATTTAACGATTGCTATAAAACACAGTCAAAAAACAGAGTCAAAACTGGTTGGCAATCCAAGCCGCAGTCGGCGATCACTATCGTGAAAGGATCGACAAAAAAAAACCGCCGGATTTACCGACGGTTTTCAATGTAATATTAATAAAAGCGAAAAACTCGAAAAACTCGTAGTCTCTTCGAATCCGATCGCTTAAATCTTTATGATCTAGCTGACCATGTCTTTCAGGCCTTTCAGTGCCCGAACTTTAATGACTTGGCGAGCAGGACGTGGTTTTGCCCAAACCATTTCACCGGTTCCAGGATTTCTTACTTCTCGCTTAGGCATTGCAGGTTTGTCTTGAACGACAATTTTGCAAAGACCGGGAATCGTGAACTGACCAGGCCCACCAGCCTGACAATTCTTTGCGATTTCAGATGTTAAAGCTTCAAAAAAAGCTGCGATTTCTTTTTTCGTGTGACCAGTTGCTTCAGCCATGTTGTTCATGATTTCTGATTTGGTCGGGGCTTTTGGGCCAGTCTTTTTCGCCATAAGACGATGCCTCCAATGAGTGTAGGTTTTGGATTTAAAAACTCGGAAACTCGGGGAAAACAAGTTCTTCCGAATTACGCGACGCGGAAATTAGACTTAGTTAGCCCAATAATTCAATACAGCTTTACCCAAAAACACGGGCAAAACGCCGATTTTTGCCCAAAAAATGCGTTTTGGGCGGTTTTTTTTGCAAATACCGCCTCATTTCGCCGGACATCTGGGATATTTCAACGGTTTAACTTGTGAGGTTAGCGTCGCCGGTACCGATTCAAAGGTGCACCCAAGGCGTCTAAATTGCTAAAATTTAATCGTCGCAGTAGCTCCTCAACACGACTTACTATTTGCTAACACCGTTCATGAAAAACAAACTTAAAATTCTCGGCTGTGTAATTTTGATCGCCAATTCAAGTTGGCTCGTATTGGCAAATACAGATCCAATTTCATCGCCCAACCATTCCGCTGAATCCTTAGAAATAACGGGAGACTTGCTTACATTCCCCGACGACAAAGATGATTTACGCGCGATTCAAAGACAATATACGCAACACATCCTTCCAACTCTCAAACAATATTGCGGAGATTGCCATTGGGGTGACGGGGCGGAAGCAGACTTCAATCTGGAGGGGTATGCCACTCTGGATCAACTACTCAATGGACGCAAAAAATGGCAAAAAGTCGTCGTTCGAGTCGCTGCCAAAGAAATGCCCCCTCAAGACGATCCTCCCCTACCCGAAACTGAACATCGTGCTTTACTGGACTGGGTCGACAACCTGCTCAACAGCGTCGATTGCACCGAAATTAACCCAGGGCGTGTCACCATCCGCCGATTAAACAGGACGGAATACAAAAATACGATTCGCGATTTAATGGGAGTTAATTACGAACCCGCCGATCAATTTCCCGGAGACGATGTGGGATACGGTTTCGACAACATTGCCGATGTCCTATCGCTTCCTCCAATATTGATGGAGAAATATCTCCAAGCCGCAGAGGAAATTACGACCTCCGCGATTATCGACCCTTCCGTGCCACGATTCACAGAAACCATTTCTGGATCTCAGTTCAATGCAACAAATGGGTCCAGACCCTTTCAATCTCAACATGTGCTTTCAACCAACGGGACCATTTCCTACCCACTCGAAACCACAGAGGCCGGCAAATATGAATTATCGATTATTGCTTACGGAAGTCAGTGGGGAGACGAGCCAGTCAAAATGGGCGTGGCGGTCAACGAGAAAAACTCCAGTTCAAAATCAGTCAGAGCAACCCAGGAGAAACCGGCAACGTTCACGCTGCCGGTCCGTTTAAAGAAGGGAGAAAATCGCCTTGAGATTTCTTTCCTGAATGATTTTTATGAGCGAAACAAGGGCGATCGCAATCTTTATGTCGTCAGCGCTTCGGTAAGCGGCCCAACCGGCGCTCTTCCCCAAAGCCATCGCAATTTAATTCCCAATTCTCCGGATACCCCCAAAGACCAAAGAATCGAAGCTGAAAAAATACTCAATCTTTTTATGTCCCGTGCCTACCGCCGTCGTGCGACTCAAGGTGAATTGAATCGGCTCATGAAACTCTACGATCAATCCCGCGAAGAAGGGCAGGGGTTTGAAGTCTCGCTTAGATTTACTTTTCAAGCGATCTTGGTTTCGCCCTATTTTTTGTACAAAGTAGAAGCTCCCACGGCCCCGGGGAAAACAAGGGACTTAAACGATTTTGAAATCGCCACGAGCCTTTCTTATTTCCTCTGGAGCTCCATGCCCGACAATGAGCTTTTTCGGCTGGCCGCTCGTAATCAACTCTCCGACCCTGACGAATATCGACGCCAGATCGCTCGAATGTTAAAGGACCCCAAAGCAAACGCACTCGTCGAAAACTTCGTGGAACAATGGCTGCAACTAGGCCATCTGGATCATTTCAAACCTGATCCCGATTTATTTCCTGGCGTTAATACCAAAATGCAGCAAGACATGGCGATGGAAACGAAGCTCTTGTTCGCCGATTTAATCAAACGCAACGCAAGTATCCTCGACGCCCTCGATTCAGACAGCTCGTTTATCAACCAGCGTCTCGCGGAGCATTATGGAATCCCGGGAATTCGCGGAGAAAATTTTCGCAAGGTTTCAATGGCGAAATACGGTCGCCGCGGGTTAATGACCCAGGCAAGTGTTCTAACACTGACCTCCAATCCGACTCGGACCTCCCCTGTAAAACGTGGCAAGTGGATTCTTGAAAACCTCCTCGGTGAAGAACCGCCTCCTCCCGACCCTTCGGCAATGCAATTAGAAGATCAGGCAGAACTCCAGGGAACGCTTCGTCAGCGAATGGAACAACACCGCGCCGACCCTGCCTGCGCCGTTTGTCACAAAGTTATGGATCAGCTTGGATTCGCTCTGGAAAATTACGACGCGGTTGGAAAATGGCGAGACACCGATGAAACCAGTTCGATCGATGCTTCAGGCGAACTCCCTGACGGGACGCTGTTCAAAGGTGCGATTGAGCTCCAGGAAACCGTAAAAACGAAAATGAAGGACAAGTTCGTAAGATGCATGACTGAAAAGATGCTTATTTATGCACTCGGTCGAGGTTTGGAGTATTTTGACGATTGTTCAGTCGATAAAATTATTGAAGAGACTGGACCAGAGGGTTATCGTTTTTCTGATTTGGTGATCGCCATTGCAACTAGCGATCCGTTTGTGAAACGCACAGGACCACCCACTCCCGTTACCGATGAGTAATCTTCCAGAGGATTTTATGATGGGCAAACAAATATCGCGCCGCACGGTACTTCGCGGCCTAGGGACTTCACTTGCTCTCCCTTGGCTTGAGGCTATGTCGCAACCAGCACCGTTGATCGCGAACGTAACCAATCGACAGGCTTCCACTAAGCCTCCGGTGCGAATGGCATTCCTATACGTCCCCAACGGCATGCACATGCCGGACTGGATTCCTCAGGGGCGTGGCAACCGGGATTTCAAACTCCAGTCCATCATGGAACCTGTGGCCGCTCACCGGGAGAAAATGAATATCTTCACCGGTCTCTCCCTGCATGGAGCCCAACCCCTCGGTGATGGAGGTGGTGACCATGCACGATCCGTTGCCTCTTTTTTAACGGGCGCTCATCCCAAGAAAACGCATGGGAATGACATCAAAAATGGAACTTCGGTTGACCAAATCGCCGCTGAAAAAATTGGGCACCTCACAAAATTAAAATCACTCGAACTGGGAACTGAAGGAAGTTCAACCGGTGGAAGATGCGATTCAGGTTACAGCTGCCTCTACACTTCGAATATTTCTTGGCGAACCGAAACCTCACCTTTGCCAAAAGAAATTAATCCGGCGGCTGTCTTTTCCAGAATGTTCGGTTCCGCTGATGACGTTGAAAATTTGAAAGCCAAAGCAAAACAAGCGTCGGGTCGGAAAAGCATTTTGGATTTCGTTCGCGGCGAAGCTAATTCTTTAAGCAACTATCTGGGTCAACAAGACCGGAGAAAACTTGATGAATATTTATACGCGGTACGAGATATCGAACGTCGCCTCGCTTCGACCGACAAACTCGAAAACTCCGACGATGATCATTCTGATTTCCCCAGACCTGTCGGAGTGCCTGCTGAGTATTCGCAACATGTCAAAATTTTACTCGACATGATGACACTCGCCTTTCAATCGGACACCACGCGTATCTCCACTTTCATGTACACCAATGCAGGCGGTAACCGAGCCTACCGAAATTTATCGATCCGCGAAGGTCACCATAACATCTCCCATCACGGCGATTCACGTGACAAACAACAAAAGATCAGTAAGATCAACCAGTACCACATGAGTCTGGCGAATCACTTCATCTCAAAACTTGATTCCATTGAGGAAGGCGACGGCACCTTACTGGACAACTGCATGGTCATGTATGGCAGTGGAATTGCTGATGGAAACTCGCACGCCCACGACAATCTTCCAATCATGATGTTCGGTGGTGGAGGGGGATCCATTGAAACGGGGCGCTTCCTTCGATTCCGCAATCGCACACCTTTGACCAATCTTTATGTTTCCATGCTCGACAAGATGGGGGCTCCAGTCGACTCTTTCTCTGACTCCAGCGGAAAACTAACAGAGCTCGACAGTTGATTCGTCAATTTAAGCTTTAATTTCCCAACGTTATCAGTCAACCATTCGCTTGGCGTCGAAAGCAACGAAACAGCACCAATCATGCGCAGTGAAGATGAACATTTCATGCAGCTTGCCATCGAAGAAGCTGGCCAAGGGCAGGGCAGGGTGGAACCGAACCCGATGGTCGGGTGCATCGTCGTCGCCGGCGATGAGATAATAGGCCGGGGGCATCACGAATTCTTTGGAGGGCCGCATGCCGAAGTCAATGCAATCGCTTCGGTCGCTAAAAATAACATTCATCGGATTGACGGGGGAACTGCTTACGTCACACTCGAACCGTGCTCACACACTGGGAAAACGGGCCCCTGCACCGAGGCTTTAATCAGTGCCGGGTTATCGAGAGTGGTAGTAGCTTACCAAGACCCCAACCCCCTTGTCGCCGGACTGGGTATCCAACAATTACGAAACGCCGGTATAGAAGTAATCACCGATGTGCTTTCTGAGCTCGCCCAAGAGACCCTTGCTCCCTATTTGAAATGGACTCAAAAACAAAAACCGTGGATTATTGCTAAATGGGCGATGACTCTTGATGGGAAAATAGCTACTGCGACCGGCGATAGTCAATGGATCTCAAACCCATCATCACGTGAGCTTGTTCATCAAATCCGCGGGCGGGTGGATGGCGTCATGGTTGGTATTGGCACTGCGATTGCCGATGACCCGATGCTCAATGCGCGGCCACCGGGATGTCGTGAGGCAGCGCGAATTGTAATCGATTCCAAGGCGAGGCTTTCTTCAGAGTCACAACTGGCACGATCTGCTCAATCCCACAAAACAATTATTGCGGTTGGCCCCGAGGCTGATCCCCGCAATTGCGAGCGTCTCAAAACCCTTGGCTGTGAAATTTTTTATTCCAATTTAAAATCGGCGGACGAGCGTCTCGATGCTGTCTTAACGCATTTAGCTCAACTTGGCATGACCAATATATTAGTCGAGGGTGGGGGAAAACTCCTGGGATCACTCCATGCCATGCGCGAAATTGATGAAGTGCATATTTTCATCGGACCAAAAATTGTCGGGGGAAGTGAAGCATTGTCTCCAGTCGAAGGCGGGGGAATTGCCGACATGAGTGGTGCGACAAATCTATCTAATCTGCATGTCGCGCAAATCAACAACGACATTTATATTTCGGGGTATGTACAACGCTCTTGAATAAACAGTAGCTAACCTCCACCAGTTACCCGGTTGTGCCACCCTCACCCCTTCAGCCGCCGTTTATCTTCAGCTAGGCGTCACCTCAGATCTAACTCGATTTCTTCCTTGAGGGAAGTTGCATCCACGGACGTGATACTGAAAACGCTTTTATTGTCTTGCAGCTGTTTAAAAGGATCGACTCCATATTCAATTGTAATTGGGTACGATTGTCCCGCCGCGATCCGCGGGAGGGAGAAAAGAAACTCCTTTTTATCAGCATTCACTGGTTCGACCTGCAACCCTTGGGGCGGTTTAAGCATTGCCACACTCAGGTCGGATGAGAACCGGTTCGTTAAAATAAGATTAGTGGCGTCAGTATTCGATGTATTAATAATCGTGGCTGTTACAAGACATTTATTAGCCTGTACTTTTTCTCGCTCAAGCCTCAACTGAAGTTGAGAATTCGCGTTGCCGACTGGCGGTTCGAATCCGTTTGTTAAACCACCTCCCTTTGGCTTTATCGTCAGGCAGTATGACTTTTTAAGTGTCTGCACTCCGTCCGCACTCACTTCCACTTCAAAGCAGTGCTTTCCTGCAGCCCGCGTCTGGAAGGTAAGCGTTGGAATATTATCATTTTGAGCAGCCGGCATAAAAGAATTCTTAAACTCTGCCACCCCTTGAGGTTTATCCGTATTCAACCGCACAAAAGCAGTGGGCCAATTGATCGCGATGTTCACATTAGCTAATCCCTCGCCACAGCGATTCCTGAGACTTAAATTCAACGAAATACTCTCACCTTCAACCGCCTCGTCAGGACCGTTAATGCTTAATTCAAGGCATGGTTGGATAATCTCTGTTTGAACTGGTGCCTCTGTATTTAACCGATCAGTCTCACTGACAACCTCGAAAAATGCCCCTACACTTCCAAGCTTATTTGATTTCAGTTGGACTTTAATTTGCTTTGGCGTTCCGCCGGGGGCGACGTCTCCCAGATCCCACTGATAGGTATTGGCAAACTGCTGAGGGCTCGGCGAGCTAGAAATATAGTTCACGCCTGAATCTAGATTTTTCATTTTCAGCACAACGTCACGGGCCACGAGATCACCTGGATTCGAAATTTCGACGGTATACTCGAACGGCAAATCACTTTCAGCTTTCTCGGGGCCGAACGCGCGAATTGTGAGTGCCGGCGCTCTCCAAATCACGGTCGTAATGCCACTTTCAACAACCAATTCCGATTCACCAAAAATTGGTGGGCGGACAATATCCACCCGCACCTGAGTGGTTCCCGGTTCCAATTGACCTGCCGGCTGGCGTATTTGAGCAATGGCTTTTCCATTGGCGTCGGTGGTTGCTGTTGCCGACTTAGATCCCGCGGGGGCGAATTCTGCGGGGGCACCGCCAACGATCGTGTACCGTGCCTCCCAACCTTTGACTCCGCCTCCGTCCGCGCTACTCACCATTGTCGCCAGTGACTGGACCGTTCCAGCCGTTGCTCGAACAGGTGCGGGAACCGACCATTGTCCGTCGACCCAGTGGATAACCGTAGAAGCTCGTCGCTTGTCCCACCCCTCCGATTTTGGCGCAACCGCCGTGACGTAACTCGTTCCCGGTGATGAAGACGACAAGCTTACAAACGTCTGTCCCTTAGCCAAATTGATATCATCCGCCGGTGTCGGAGTACCGCGTGTTAAGACAATTCGCTTCAGACTTGTACGGCCTTTTGCATACTGGCCACTTATTTTTTTGGACGTTGGAGGAATTAACTTGTTGAAGTTGGGATGATGATTTCCACCAACTTCGATTAATTCTCCAACGCTATTGTTAGACAACATCCATTCGAGAGGCTGGTTTTTGACGAAGTATCCATCGTCTCCACACAATCCCGCTAAAACGACCACTTCACTGCCCACCGGCGCCACGATCCGAGAGGGGGTAATCACTATTTTTCCTGATTGCCCGGGGGATTTCCAGCCGTTGACCTCTGGAACGTATCGCTGCTTTTTTACTTTTACCTTGCCAGTTCCATCGCAAGAGGGTGGAGTTGCTGGCTGACGAAATGCGGGGCCGCCGGCGGACTGGCTTAGGCCCATCTGCGGCGGGCTAATGGTCGGCGTGGTGAACGGCTGAGGTTGATACGCTGGAGCAATCGCAATCGGTTGACCTAACTGATTGAAATTACCAGGATTATTCTGAGCAGACCGGGGCGTGAGTAATGGTGTCCCACCCTGTTTAAAGATCCGGGTTCCCGATGGATCGATAGCTGGCACTCGTAACGATGAACAGCCATTTTGAAAACAAACTAATAACAGAAGAATACCAAAGACCGAGATTGTGAGTCTCAGACGAAGGTAAGATTTTTTCGATTGTAATCTCATGACTAACCGATCCGTCACTAGTTTGAGCGCAGCGGATAGAAACGCACGGGTTCCCCGCTGATATAAGCTGGAAAAACGTACCACACCAAATGGTAAGATGATGCGTTTTTCCTACATGAAATGATGACAAAAGGCATCAACTCCCTACCGATTGCGACAAGTAGCAGGGTTCTACCGGCAAGGAGGGGGGAAACGGCCCCATTTCCCGGGCGTCAAAAACTACCGGATATCTGCCCGGCGCCGCCCTGGCCAAACCAGCTTGGCAACTGGCGACGGCAGATCTATCGAACGAAAATGAAAACTAATTCGCCGCTGCCGTAGCTGCTTTCTTATTTCCAACAAACTGCGGCTTGTTCAATCAACGACAGTTAGCAAACTTGGTAAGAGTGAGAGCGAACTGCTAAGCCGTCTAACTTGCGGCAACAATAAAAATCTCAATGGCTCAGCCAAAACTAATTTACTGACTTTGATTTCAACTGATTTTAATCTTCGGCGTTGAACCCACTCTTGAGATCAACCTGGAAATCGGCTGGCACGACAAACGGAACATATTCGCTGATTTGAGGCCCCACATTCAAAGGGTCTTTATTGAAAGCCCACAATACGATTGCGTAAGCAATTGGAATTGCCATCAATCCACCCAAGACAACTTTAATGAACTCAACAGTCGGGTTCTTTCCTGATTTAGAAACTCTCGTTTGCCCTCGCAAACTGTGTTGTGAATTGCGGCCTGACCGCGATCTTTTACGCGACCTCCTGTCCTCCCGAGAAGCCCGGCGACCAGAGTTTTCACGTCTCGAATCGGAACTTCCGTCGGACGGCTCATTTCGAGAACGGCGTTTTCGCTTACGCGCGCCTTCGGCTAATTGAGAAGGTACAACGAAAGTATCTCTATGAATTGCAGTCGGCTCTTCCATCACGAGAGGGGCGTCAACTGGCTCAGACACCTCTTCAACCATCTCAAGAGCAGGAACAGATTCAGCTAGGATTTCGTTCAACCGATATTCTGTACTGCAATGAGGGCACCGGACTTTCGAGTCAGCCGCAGATTTCACCGGGACACGAACCAATCCCTCGCAATTCAAACAATTGCCAAGGATCGACGAATCCGGAGATGCTTGATTGAGGTTATCCATATTTCATTCACAAAATAACAAACGGTTTTGTTACCCAATTTCAGTTCGAAGAATCGATGACAAAAAAGAGTGCCCGACGTCCTTAACCTGCCCTAGGTCCTTGACTCTAATTGTAATTTACACCACCTCCAAATAGAACCGGCGCGTTTTCGATATCCCTCGGATTAACCGCTACAAGCCGTAAATAGGGACGAGCTTCTGTTGGAGATGAGACATTAAGGCCTCGTGCGAGAGCCCATTCCCTGTAACCTGCTCTCCCAATTGCGGGCCGGACAAACATTGACCGAGTTGATGAACTTCTCTATTCAACCAGTTTTTAAGAGGGGCAAATTCTCCCGTTTGGAACATTGCGTCCAGGTTCCCCAACTGTGCACTAGCTGCATCAAAAATTTGACTCGCATATAAATTCCCCAGTGAGTAGGTTGGGAAATAGCCAACTAACCCAGCACTCCAATGCACATCTTGAAGAACACCGCTTGCAACCTCTGAAGTTTCGATGCCGAGATAACGTTTGTATTTTTCATTCCACGCCTCAGGAAGATCATCGGTATCGAGCTCACCATTAATTATCGCCTGCTCCAGCTCAAATCGAATGATAATGTGCAGGTTATAAGTCGCTTCATCTGCTTCGACACGAATCAGTGATGGCTCAACATGGTTGATTGCTCGATAAAAATCTTCCAGTGATACTCCTCCCAACGCCTCTTGAAACAAGCTTTGAGCCTCCGGATAAAAGTATTGCCAGAAACTGAATCGTCTACCAACTAAATTCTCCCACAACCGGGACTGAGATTCATGGATACCAAGGCTGCAAAACTTCCCAGGTGGCAGACTGTAATACTCAGATCTCAAACCTTGCTCATAAATTCCATGACCAGCTTCATGGAGTGTTCCAAAGAATGAACCACTAAAAAAGTTCTCATCGTACCGTGTTGTAATCCGACAATCTCTGGGCCCCATTTCTGTACAAAACGGATGATGGGTTACGTCCAATCGACCTTGCTGATAATCGAATCCAATCCGCTCGGAAGCTAACCTCCCTAATTGACGTTGCTGATCGACAGGGAATTTCCGACTTAGAATATCAACAGGCGCGCGATAGCTGGATTCATTAATTTTGGTAACTAATGGAACTAACTCTCCTCGCAACGCTTCGAGAATCTCAGCCACCTCCGATGTTTTGGCCCCGGGCTCATATTCGTCTAGTAACGCGTCGTACGGCACCTCGGCATAGCCAATCGCTTCTGCTTCAGATTTCTTCAGTTCGAAAATCTTTTTTAACTGGGGAGCGAATGCTTCAAAGTCATTCTCTCTTCGAGCTTCAACCCACTTGGTCTGCCCAATCGAGGCCGCTCTCGCTAACTCCATCACCAAAGCAGCAGGAAGTTTGACACTCTTTTCATATTCTCGTTTTAAAATGCGAATCGTTGCCCCTGAATCGCTTAGAGGATCTTCCGTCAACGGCGAATCGGCGAGGTGGTCCAGCCATTCACCAACCCGGGGGTCTGTCTTTCGCTGATGAATTAGCCCTGCAAGATGCGTTATTTGCTCGCAACGATAATCACTGGCCAAAGCAGGCATCTTTGTCTGTTGATCCCATTCCAATAGAGCGGCCGTTGAAACCAAATAACCAGTCTCCCGAACATGCTCCAATAACGCACTGTAATTAGGATCGTTTGATTCAACTTTTGACATTATCACAACACTCAACCAAGGGCTTAAAAAATATTATTACGGCATTTGGATGACTCAGCATCAATTCTGCTGGAACGGCACACCAGCCTACAAAAACTAATCGTGGGCACAATAGCTTTATATTTTCATTATATAAATTCCCGTCTCCCACCCAGTACTGATTTCAAATTCGATTGTGCTCGACACTTCAACCACTCGACCGGAGACTCATATTTAAATCAACGTGAAAGTTGGGAATACGGTTTTCAGCCGCAACGCTTTTTATTCCCGAAGGAATGACGGCCATTTCAAATCAACTAGAAACTAACGCTTCATTCCTGCCAGACGGATACCCATTTTATCAATCATAAAATATAACTCAGTGAACGTTTTAGCCGTTGCCTTCAACAAAATCCTGCGGGATTAACGCCGGAACCGGCGGATTCATGAACTCCATGCCCGTTTTAACCGGTATTTACAGAGGCGGTTCCTTTGAACCGAGGTCTAACTAATCCAACTTTTCTTACCCCCAATTTTGCCTTGGACTTAATTCAACTATCACTAATCGGCCTTGCGATTCCAATCGTCTTGTTCACCGTTTACTGGGTGATCCAGTATCAAATTAATGACTCAGGTGTCGTAGACGTATTTTGGGGCGCGACGGTTGCGATTATCGCAACCTTCTTTTGCCTATTTACCTCGGGAGATCCAACGCGACGCTGGATAGGGGGGGTGCTGATTTCCCTGTGGGCTCTGCGACTGAGTTATTACCTTTTCTTTCGCTGGCGATCTCACGAAGAAGACGCAAGGTACGTTGCCTTAAAAGTCAAATGGGGAACGCAGGCTCAGGCTCGCATGTTCAGATTCTATCAAATGCAAGGGCTCGGCTGTTTTCTGTTTGCTCTGCCGTTACTTGCAGCCGGTTCAAACCTTGCACCGTTTTCCTGGCCTGACTGGATTGGCATTTCAATCTGGGTTGTCGCTATCAGTGGCGAAGCAATCTCTGATCAACAATTGGCTAATTTTCGTTCCCGCCCGGAGAATCGCGGTGAAGTTTGTAACGTTGGTTTTTGGCGTTACTCACGCCACCCCAACTACTTCTTTGAGTGGTTCCATTGGTGGTCCTATGTAATGTTAGCGATCACTGCTCAGTTCGGTTGGCTTACGATTTTAGCTCCCGTTGCAATGTGGTTTTTCCTTAATCGAGTAACGGGAATTCCGTTGACCGAGATTCAAGCGATCAAGTCCCGCGGAGACAAATACCGTCTCTACCAAAAATCAACCAATGCATTTTTCCCATGGTTCCCCAAGCCTAGCTCGCAAGATTAGTTTTGGAAATCTGGGTTCAAATCCCTCATTTCCCCGGATGACGAATCTTCAAATTCATTTAATCAAATCAATAAATTTGCAACGACATGATTAATAAACTCATTGACTGGACCGAACGTGGTTACGTCCCCGACAGCTTACTGAGAATCGGGATTCGCCGTTTATTAAAAAAACGACTAGCTCAAGCCGATGCTGGATCGCCCGAAGCTAATTCATCGCAAACAGATTCACTGGTCGCTGAATTTGACGAAGGCCCCATCGCGCTGGTTCCCGAACTTGCCAATGAACAACACTATGAAGTCCCCTCCGATTTATTCAAGTTGACACTTGGTCCTCACCGCAAGTATTCAAGCTGTTTTTGGCCCGATGGAGTTGCATCCTTAGAAGAATCTGAAAAGGCCGCCTTAACCGAAACCTGCACCCGAGCCGAACTTCAGGACGGAATGAACATTCTGGAACTCGGCTGTGGTTGGGGCTCCCTCTCGCTTTGGATGGCCGAACATTACCCCAATGCAAACATCACAGTCGTTTCCAACTCAAATTCACAGCGAGAGCACATCGAAAGCACCGCACTTAGTCGCGGGATTGAAAAAAACTTGAAGGTCATCACCTGTGACATCAATAATTTCGATACCGATCAAGAATTCGATCGTGTCGTTTCCGTTGAGATGTTCGAACATGTCCGAAATCACCGTAAATTAATGAAGCGAATTTCAAACTGGCTAAAGCCGCATGGAAAACTATTTGTTCATATTTTTTGCCACCGCGATTTGACTTACAAATTTCAAGATGAAGGTGAGTCCGACTGGATGAGTCGGTATTTCTTTTCTGGTGGGATCATGCCTGGTGAGGACCTCCTAAGCCGCTACGACGAAGATCTGGAATTAGCGAACAAGTGGACATGGAATGGCAGGCACTACCAAAAAACGTGTGAAGCCTGGCATACCAACATGATCAAAAATCGAGTCCAAATCATGCCCATCCTCGAAGCAACTTATGGAAAAAAAGAGGGCGTGCACTGGTTTAATCGCTGGCGAATGTTCTATCTCTCCTGCAGTGAGTTATTTGGATATAACCATGGAAACGAATGGTATGTCGCCCATTATTTATTCGACAACAAATCCAGCCCGTGACCCGCTGATTAACTACGAGCATAAATTACTGTTTGAGACACTTTCCACTTTCGTGTATTACTAGACAGCTGATTGAATCCCGACTCGTTTGCCCTAAAATATTTCCTGCAAGCGCCGATGTGATTGCACCCTTGCGGTTACGTACAGTGCTGCCGCATTGAGTTATTTTGATCTCTCAAAGATATTCAATGAGAAACTCTCGAAACAACCGTCTTGTCAATCAATTCTCATCGAACAGATCACAAGTCAACGCTCAGCGCTTTCGGCTTCGTCTGCTGATCTGTTTTGGGGTGTTCATCCTGTCTGCCATTTCATTTTATGGAAAAGGCCAAATCAACCCAGTGACAGGAAAAACACAACGCGTCGA
>JAAHTH010000638.1_pt1 | contig 32737 bp, 52 predicted proteins | sample 6116091 | NCBI WGS metagenome assembly JAAHTH01 (sample SAMN13939990, study PRJNA603662) | sponge metagenome | isolation source: marine sponge | host: Mycale hentscheli | place: New Zealand | collected 2006
ATCGGGTCGCAACCACGCGGATTTGACCTCCCCAGAGTACCTTTTAGGGGGTATTTTGTACGATTTTCGTTGTTTTTGTACATTTTTTGCCAAAAAGGAGACGAAATGTCGCAATTTCCGCACCTGTGGGGTTTGTTCCAGAATGCAACTTGGTTTTTCTCTCCCCTCATTGTTTCCCTTCTTTCTTCTCCTCTGAACCTCGTCTCTTGAGAATTGTCTCCATCGCTTTCGCAATCTCTGGAAGAAATGCCTCAATCTTTTCGAGATCTCGACTTTGTCGTTGATGGATTGCTTGCTTGCTGAACGAAACCTTGTCCCCTCTCTCCGAAAGACTTCTCCCCAGACCTCGCCCTCCCGCTAGAATTTCAAGCGTCGTCCATAGCGCGGAGGGGGAGGTTCTCAAGAGTTTCGAAAAGACGTGCAGGAGGACGATCGGTTTTCTCGGATCGATCTCTTTCAAGTCAAGGAATCTCGACGCAAGTTCGGATACAACTTTCGCGTCCTCTTCGAGAGGTTCTCTCTCGACGATGTGATACAGTTTTTCCGGGATAAACCCCGTAAACTTCGATCGAGGTTCGTCCGAATATGGATCGAGATCAGTCAAGGTCAGATGATCGGGTTCTCGATGATCTCTTGAGCTTCCGGGGAGATCGACGGATCGATCTTGAATAACTCCATCTGGTCAAGTCCTTCGCATGAGTCAAGCAAGGTGTCCTCGGCCTTTTGAAGTGCAGAGATCTTGCTCTTGGCTTGAGTCCTAATCTCGGCAAGTTGTCCTTGTATTGCTTCCCGGGCTTTTCGTATCTCAAGAATCGCGTCGATTGTCTTCTTGAGCTTTTCGGCATCCCCCCCGGGAGACTGTTCGTTTTGATGTCCCCCCTCGACGGGGGCATTGATTTGTTCCGCATCCATTTCGTTGATCCTTTGTTTTGTTTGTTTCAGTTCTTGAAAAATCTCTTCGAGTGCATCCTTCGGAGTGTAGCCCGACAGGTTTTCATGCTGAGTCATCCCTAGCTCTCCGCGCTCTTTGATCAAGTGCGCTCGATCCTTGAGCATCGAGGCAATTTGACAAAGAACCATCCGCTTGACCGATCGGGGCGAATATCCGTTCTTTTTGTCCCGGGTCGAGAGATACTCTTCCCCGTATTGCTCCAGAGCACGAAGTCGAGCCTTGAGCAATTGGATTTGATCAAACCCTCCCCCGGGGTCGTCAAGATATGTCAAGGTCGATCCCTTGCCGGGTCTTTTCTTCGGGTTCATAATGTTCTCGTATTGCTTCGAGATCCTCTCGGTCAATTCCTCGACCTCTTTGACGATGTCCGTTTTCATTTCCAATGCGAATCAATCGCTCCTTTGATCCAATACAAGACGACGATCCAGATCGAGAACACGATCCCGTCGAACCAAGAGAGAGTGTTCCATGAATCGATTAAGGTCTCCATGACTCCATCGACCCCCCGTTTTCGATATGCTTCTTTCGCGATTGATAGTCCGCTCCTTGCAACCAGAGTGCGATCTTTCCTTCTTGAATCCGTCTCTTCGTTTCCGGGCTAATCTCTCGATGAACTTTTTCCACTTCCTCCGCTTCTTGATCGTCATCCTCATTTTCTTCGTCCTCCTCGTCTTCATCAATGCCCCACATCTCATCAGCGAGATCGTCGTCGTTCGGTTCGAGCTTCCAATAATCTTTTTCCAGTCTCATATCTTGAGTTTGTCTTGAATTGGATCGACAAAAGGAACGACTTCAAAGAACTCCTTGATCCGGGCAAAGAATGCTCCGTGACGTTGCGGAGAATGGAATCGATGAGTCGCTTCGTTTTTGGTGACTTGAGTCGTGACGATGGTCGGTCGATTCCAAGAGATCCGTTCGTCGAGAATGTCGAACAAGCTTGCCTCAACCCTTTCGGTCAGTTTCGACGCGAAAAGGTCGTCAATCGCGAGTATCGGAACGGATGTGATCTCTCTCTTCCATTTTCGGAAAGACTTCTCGGATCGGATGACCTCAACGAGTTCGTCATTGAAGTTGCCATGGAAGAAAGCGCGGACTTGAGACCCCCTCTCGATCAGTTGCTCAATGAGGAGACAAAGAGACCGGGTTTTCCCCGTCCGAGTGTTCCCGACGACCCAGAGACCCTTTCCCGACTTCGTCGGTTGCCATTCAAGAACCTTCCTGCTTTCTGCATAAGGCAAACGAGAAAGATCGGTCGCTCGATAAAGAGGAGGAATGATCGACTCCTTGATCTTGATCGTGACCGAGTCGGGGATTCGCTCTTTCCTCTTTTCCTTCTCGATGCAGGACTCGCAGATCCGATTCGGCATGACTCCGAACCATATCGGGTTCTGCATTTCCTTTTTTCCGCACTTCGGACAAGTCCATTCTTCATCGTTGAAAAGCTTATGGACTCCGTCGCGGTCATTGCAGTAGTCGAGAAAGTCCCATTCTCTCGGATTGTCTGGGGGAGTTCGGACTCCTTCCCTTGAGAAAAGTTTTGTCGGTTCACTCATGACAAGTTCCTCCCGGTCAAACGATCGATCGAAAGAGATCCTTGATTCGAGCCTCTCCCCTGTTTCTTCCATCCCTTCCGCTCAAGATATTTTTTCGTTAAATATTCTTTGAGCTTCCGAATCGTTTCCTCGTCGTTTACAGGTTCTTTCTTATTCAAGTTCATCTTTGACCTCCTTCGTTTCCCTTGCTCGCTTGATCTTGCGGAGCGCTCCTTCTTCGATTTGTCGAATTCGCTCATGACTCCATCCCGTCACCCGGGAGATCTCCCGGAGAGAAAAAGTCTGGCCGGGACGAGAAAGAGCGACCATCAAGTCGAGACAAATGTCCCCGACCATCCCGTTGATCGTTTTCTCCGGGGAATGCTTCCCTCTGACCCATGCTCCGCACGTTTGTCTTGTCTTTCCGATCTCTGCTCCGAGTTCGACCGCGATTCGGTTCGCGGATGGTTTTTCGTTATTCAAGGACATCGAGAATGTTCCTTTCTTTTTGTGGTTGTTGTGATTGTCCGTTCCTTGCCGGATGAAAAGTCCCTTGCCATTGAGACCGGGTTGAGTTCTTCAAGCTTTCGACCGAAGCATCGAGTCCCCATTCTTCGAACTCTTTGAACTTTGCTTTGATCGCAGTCGCTCCGAGTTTTTTGAATTTCGCGTCCCGTCTCATTGCGACGTAATCCTTCCAAGCTTGGACGAAGATCGGATCGTCGAAAGGAGGGTCGGGTTCATTCTTCCCCCTTGCATCCCCCTTCTTATCCTTATCCTTATCCTTATCCTTATCCTGTAAGCTAAGCTTACCCTTGCTTAACCCTTGGCTTACCCTTGGCTTACCCTTGGTTAACCCTTGGTCAACCCTTGAGCAACCCTTGACGAACCCTTCGTCGTCAAGCTCAAGTCCATGATGTGCAAGTCTTTTGAAGATGCCCCGGTGAAAGTTTGAACTCTCGGAAAGTTCTTCCCCGTACTGAAAACGAACGAACTTCGGAATCAAGATCTTGTCTCCGAGGTCGACGACCCGGTCTCCGAGGTCTTCGATCAGAGCTTCAAGCGAGATCCCGATCCCGGTCTCGAATTGGAACTTCCTCTCGAACTTTTCCCAGACTCCACATTGATCGACTTGGTCGAGCAAGTACATCCAGAAGAGTTTCGACTTCGGGTCGAGATCAACGAACCAAGGGTCAGACCATTTTTCCGAATCGGTAAATCGTTTGCTCATCTTTTAAAAGTGAACCAAGAAGGATTCTTTTGCTCTGATGTCACAAAAAGCGGGAATCGGTTGATCTGAATATATTTGTCGACCGACTTCATGTTCTCCGGGAACTCCGGGTCGTAATCATTGCCCGAGATAATTCCCCCCGGACGGACAAGTCCTCCCCATTCGTGTAAACTTTTGAGTCCTCCGTTCCCTTCGTCGGAATACCCGTCGAGGTATACAAAGTCGAGAAAAGGGACATCGTGCGACCGATCGTCCCACAATATTTGCAAAGCCTTCTCAAAGTCATCCTTCCAGACGACGGAGAGGGGTCTGGATGCGTCTTTAGGGTATGGACGAAGTCGTTGCCTTGCTTTACCCTCTTCGACCCCGTCATGCCCTCTCTCGCCCGTCCATCGATCAATCGAATATAAGATATGCCCGTAAGAGTTTTGCAGGATCTTTTCGGAAAAAGCCCCGTCCCCGACTCCGAGTTCGACGCAAGTTCCCCCGGGTCGGATTAATCCGGGCAAGTCATCCCGGACAAGTTCAGTCTTGATCTTCATCTTTTATGGAAGTCCTCGAAAAAGAAAGTCGGAATGACGACCATCGGTTCCCGGTCATGGCTCTTGTCGTCCCTCGTATCTCCCCACCACTTGACCGAGAGTCCATGATGCTTTCCGATCCAGAGCTTTTTCGTCTCGTCTTTTGCGACGACGACGAGGCAAGTCTTGATCCCGGTCGAGTTGTAAATCTCCTTGATCTTCATCCATTTTTTGAGCGGGAGAAAAAATCCCCCGTTCTCAATGATCGACCAAGAGCAACGTCGTCCGCGGACTTCCAAGAAACCGATGACCTCGTCGTCCGTTGTCAAAACGAAATCAAGAACGTCCCGCTTTGGAAGCTTCCGGGCAAGCACGTTCGATGTCGCATGGATTTCATCGACGATCATTTGTTCGTCCGAGAGATGCTTCTCCGTCTCAAAGGAATGATCGAACTCTCTCTTCTCAATGTGCATGATCAAGCGACCTCCTTGATTTTCTTGATGAGACCTTGAACCTCGTCGTCGAATGTGAGAAGTTGCTCGACCCGATAGTATGAATAGATCGCGGTCGAATGGTCACGACTGAAAGCGTCCCCGACTTCCTCAAAAGATGCTCCCGCTTTTTTAAAGTACCACATTAAAATTTGCCGACAAAGGACAACGTTTGCAGTTCTCTTCCGGGAGAAGAGTTCCTCGTTTTGAACGTTCAGCAAAGAACGAACTCTTGCGCAAATCTCTTCGAAGTTATCAGAAAGGGACATCTTCTGAGAGTTCGGGGTCTTCGGTAGTCGTCGGTCTTTTGTAGTCGACCAAGTCGTCGCTCGGATCTGGTTGTTCGGATGGAATCGGATTCGCGAGAACGATGTTGTTTCTTCCGTTCTTGATCTCGACCTTCCCTCGAAACATCCGGGAAGTCCATTCGCTCGGATTGATGTCGACCTCTCCTGCTTGCGGAGGAAGTCCGATCGCGGTCAGAAAATAGAAAACCTTCTTCGTCTTCTCCGGGTCGAGGAAGACGCAATGAGTCAAACGGATTCCCGTCTCCTTCTCGACACATTTGACCTTGATAAATGGAGTTCCCGTCCTTGCGACAAACTTGTTGCCGTCGGGGTCGGAGTCAAATGCCCCCATGATTGTGAACGTATACCAAGCAGGATCGAGAAGTTCGAAGTCTCCCGGGTCTTTTGAGTCGTTGTCGTTTCCGAATGTAAATTTCATATTTGTTTTTTTTTAGGTTAAGCAAGCGAAGATTCTCTCTGCTAATTTGTAAGTTATGCGGATGTCGTTAAGACAGTACTCAAGCGCCTTTTCTCGGTCTTTCTTGAACAGGTCTCCGAAACCTTTTCCAGATCCGTCTTTGCCCGGAAGTCCGCAAGCTCGACAGAACCGATCAAGTCCGATTGTCGCTCGAAAGTCTCCGGCCTTATAGATGTCATAAAGGTCTCGCCAGAAGCTCCCGTCCCAGTACCGGGAAACGGGAACACATTCGGAGGGGACTTTCGCTCCGACCATGAATGATCGACGAAGAAGGAACGGAAGGTCGAACGTCGTTGAATTGAAACCGACCCAGACCCGTTGATTGTCTTGATAGTCATAAGCCACTCTTGACCAAAAGTCCGAAAGGACTTTCTTCTCCTCTCCCCACAAGACGACCTCGTCTTCCTCGTTCTTGATTCCGATCGCAAGGACGACTCCATACTCTGCATTGAGCGGGGCATTCTTTACAAGGTTTTTGAGATGGTCTTCCTTTGCTTTAAGAATCTTCTCAAGCGCTTTCTCGATCCCGAGGTTCCCGGTCTTGACCTTGTCCTCGTTGAACTCTCCCGCGATCCGCAAGACCTCATCCTCCGGGAGAGATCCCGTCTCAATGTCAAAGACGCAAATTTTCTTTTTTAGGTAACCGGGTTTCATGCGACTTTGTCCTTTCCGTCCATGAACTCGTCTGACTCCTTGTTCTTCGCGTCGATCTTCTTCTTTAGTTCCTTGTGATACTCCGCGACCTTCTTGATCATTCCGTCCTTGCCCAGATCAAGAATTCGATTCGCCACTTGTACAGGAAGGCGCGCAGGATTGTGTTCCTCAGAGATCGACAAGACGAACCCCTCCGCTCCTTCGACTTGAGTCAATATTGAATAGGCCGACTCTTGAATGATCTCGTCCTTTGTGAGTCCCTTTGAAGGAAGTTCCTTCTCCTCCTTGACCTCCTCGATCTTCGGTTTCTTTTCTTCCCGGGGTTTTCTTTGCGGATAACTTTTCCGACTCCCGGGGGTTTTCTTCATGGCATCCATCGCTTGCGATCCGTCGTCGTCCTCCGGGGCAACTCCGACGATCGCGCTCAATGAATATCTGCGAGCGTAGGTAATTGCCGACCCCATCGAATGCCAATCCTTGACCCATTGGAGAGGAAGACGGGAGTCAATTCGCTCGTCTCCTTTGAGGAGAGAAGTCCGAAGGAAGACCGATCCGTCCTCGATGGTCTCGAAGATCTGAACGATCGCGATTCCGTGACTTGTCAGTTGTTCCCGGCAAGCATCATAAACAGACGCAAGATCTGCATATTTGTTGCCGAGAAAAGAGTTTTGCTTGTCCGCGACTGCGTTCGTCATCTCCGCTTGCGCCTTCGCAAGACAGTCGGCAAGAGTTTCATTTTCTTTGCTCATTGTTTTTCCCTTTCGTTGTGGTTGTCCGCATGAGGTCGCGGAGTAGAAAAGCATAAAGTGATCTTTGCGGATCGGATGATTCGAGCCTCATCGCAGGGACGACCCCTCCCTCGTCTGCTAGGGAGGAGATCGTCGCAAGCGACTTAGTCTCCGACGTTGTCAGAGTTTGTCTCACCTTCACCATCACCACATTTTCGAACGAACAAATCGGGACGACCCTTCCGCAATGCGTCCCGGAGAATTTGAGAGACCGCAAGGTCTTGATCAAAACTCTCCTTTGAAAGTTCTTTAAATTGCGATTCGGTCAGTCTCACCATGACTTGCCGATCTAGTTTTTCCCTTTTTATTCCTTCCATAATTATGATTTCTTTTGTATTCGGTCAGATGACAATGTAAAGCCAAACTGCACTATTAGGTCAATAAGTTGACAAGCGTTTACAAATACTTGACATTAAGGTTTTGCGATGGTTGTTTTGTGTTACTTGTTCGTAATTAAGCGACCTTGCCCCGCTAAAATATGAATCAAAAAATCACTTCTATTCGCCTTGATCAAAAACTGAGAGAACGGGCGACAAAGATCTCGGATGCGACGGGTCTCGACATGACCTCCGTCCTTCGATTTGCAATCAAAGCATCCTTTGATCATGCCATGACCGCATCGAAGGAGCAAAGCGACTTTGTCCCGGACAAGCTCAAGACTCCAGAGTTTGAGTTTTTGGTTTCGGCTCATCGAATGAAAAACCCTCCGGGAGACTGAAGTCGTTCGAGTCGACGATGACTTCTTTCCCGGGAGTCAAGGTCACCTTGTAGTCGATCCCGCTTTGCAGAGAGACCGAGAAGGATCGCTTTGCGAAGTTGATCACGATCCCTTTTTCCGCGACGTTTGATCTCAAGGCCGAATGGATCTCCTCCGGGGTTGCCTTGGTAGGGTCAAGGATCGTCGACAGACCCCCTGCAAGGACTTTGTCTCGGAGATGTGACACTTCCGTCATGATCGAATGCAAGTCCCCTTCTCGCTCCTTCTTGAGTTTGAGGAGTCCCTTGTCTGGTTCGTCCTCAAGCAACGACTCAAGGTTCTTGATCTTCGCCTCGATCCGCTCGATCTTTTCTTCGAGCATGAAGATTTGATTCTCGTCCTCGGATGTCGATCCCTCGACCCGAAGAGCAAGTCGGATCGTCGCAAAGAAGATCGAATCGAATTCTTTCTTTGACCAAGTGCAACCCTTGAACCATCCCCCGCATGATGCGATCCTCGGATAATAGGAACTTGCCCCCGTCCGAGTCCATCGATCAACCCTCTTCGAATTCTCATATTGTGAACGATGGTGCTTGATGTAAATCGGTTCTTTTAATTTGTGATCGACCGCAATCTTGCGCAAGAAATTGTACGAGTCAGAACATGAACTTGTCCGACCCCGACTTGATCGATGATTCCCGAGAACGACTTTCGCCTTGGCAAAAGTTTCCGCGTCGATGATGGGAGGGTAAAAGTTTTCTATGTCTCCGTCCTTTGTCCTCATCGTTCCGATCGCAATCGGTCGATCGATTACGAGATTGCGAACCGAGGTTTGACTCCATCCCGAACAAGGAGCGGGACGACCTTTCATCTCCGTAAGAGTAGGAATCTTTTTTGCGTTGAGTTCCCGGAGAATCTGCATCGTCGGTCTTCCCTTCGCGACTTCCCGGATGATGTCCGCGACGATCTTTGCTTCCTTCTTCTTGATCTTGTATTTGCCCCCGACAATCTCAAGCCATGCCGGGCAATTCTTCGAGTATACTTTCCCCGCTTTTGCGTCTTGCCTTTTTTTCTCAAAGACCGATTTGATCCTCCGCGACTTCTCCGCACTTTCATTGTGCGCTCTGGACATTGTCACGATTGCGACGATGAGTCCTCCGAGATCGTTCATCGAGTCTTTGTCATAGGTTTGCCCATCAGCAAGGGTCACGACTTTGACTCCTGCCTCGACGATCCGTTCGAGTTGATGCAGTGCGGTCATGATTTGCTCCCGGGAAAGACGATCGAGCGATTCGACCAGAAGGAAGACCTCGTCCCGTTTCATCCGGGAAGCAAACGTCGGGGTCTCAATGAATGCCAAGAAGTCCCCGAGGTCGCCCTTGCTCACGTGGTGAGCTTTAAAAGCGGAGAGACCGAAGTCGTTGAGTTCTTTTTCAAGGACGACGTCGGGGTTGCGTTCAAGCCATTGATCCCGCTTTGCGTTTTGTCTCCGGGAAGAATCCCCTTGCGATTGAATCGCAGAGGAAAATCGAAGGTAAGAGATCGCGAACTTCATCGATCAAAACCTCCTGCGGATTCTCCTCCGAATTGAATCGCATCCCTTAAAGCTTCGACGATTGCGTCCTTTCCCTTGATCTCAAGCTTGCGGATTTCTCCTTGTTGAATCTTGCGAGGTCGTCCCCCGATCCGCGACTTGATATTCTCGACGAGGTGATCGTCAATATCGTAGTCGAGTCGATCTTCAAGTTCGGCTTGCTCCCCCTCGAAACGATCCTTAATCGCTTTTCTCAATGCGCGAGTCGCTTCAAGCTTGGTCGAAAAATATTCGACGAAGGGACTCCCCATCCCGTCGTCGTCTTCGTGTACAAAGTAGACGATCATTGATCACCCCTCCTTTCGTCGAGCTTGGTCGCTATCCAGAGGACGAGGGGAACGAGAACGAACTGGAATCCCATCAGTCCGAGGAACTCAATATCAAAAGAACTCATCGTCTTACCTCCCGAGATAAAGGGTCTTATAACTCGTCCGCTCATCATAGTTCGCGACGATGCTTCCTTCCTCGTTCTCGATGTTCTCATGTTCGAACGATCGGTCGAGATAATCTCTCGCAATGATCCGTGCGTCCTTCTTGCTGATTCTAACTTGATAAGAGATCCCGGGGTTCATGTGAACGGAGACCCGGATGTTATCCGCTTCTTTGATTGCTTGTTTTAATGTCATGGGATTTGTGGTTTGTTGTTAAGCGATTGCGGTCTCGGTTTCGATGACCTCGTCGATCTCTTCCATTGCGTCCTCGATCGTTCCCCGGCAAGAGTTCAAGAGTTCGACGAACTCGGTCATTTGCTCCCCGCGTTCTCCGTCCGCGATTCCTTCCGGGAGATTGTCGAAAGCGGATTGCTCTTCGTCCTCGACCTTCTCGATCTCGAAAGTCAGGTCGAAGAGTTGCTTGTTGATGATTGCGAGTTTCAGTCTTCTTGCTTTGTTCATCCTTCCGTCCCTTCTTTGATTGCAGTTCTCAGAATGCTCACATTGCTTCCGTTTGCGTCTTTCCAAAAGTCACTGTCGAGAAACTCGTCCATGTCTTCGCAAAGGTCTTTCAAGGTTGAGCGCTCAAGTTTAGTTCCCTTGATGTTCCAACGATCAGGTTGAAATGCCGTCCCTCCGTAATATCCTCTTTCGCGTTCTAGTTTAAGCATGACATAACCTCGGTATGAATAAACGCCCCGAGAGATTTTCTTTCGCTTGTGGCTCATCCTTCCCCCCCTTCTTTGATGACGAGGAAACGTCTTGAGCGATTCTCGCGACGGGTCGTTTTGCGTGTAACGATTCCGAGGTCGGTCAACTTTATTGCGTCGATCAATTCGTCGAGCGAAAGATTGCGATGATTGATTTGTCCTTTTGGCGAGGACTTGATCTTCTTGATGAGGTCTTCTTGTGATTGAGTTGGCATGGTAGATGTGGTTTGTTGTAAGTATGATTTCCGTCAATAAACGAAACCCCACTTTAGTCGAGTTCCGTATATGGTCAAGTGCATAAATCGATTTACTTGATTTTTTTTGCCTCCTTGATTCCCGCGTCCGTAAGGATGACAAACCCGTTCGGATTTACTTCGACGAGTTCATGCATCTTCATGTGTTCAAGCGCGTTGCTAAACTCCCCGTAAAGGTTCTTGGCTCTGGTCGTCAAGTTTCCCCGGGAGACCTCGACGCATTCCTCCGGAGTGATGTCTGACAAGTCTCCCGAGTTCAAAGCGACGAGCATTCTCTGGGTTTGCTCTTTTAAGATTCTTGCAAGTCGTCTTGCCTCTTGAAGCTTGGCTTGATCCTCCGGGGAGATCGTTCGCTTGCTCTTGCGTCCTCCCTTGGCTTGATTCTCGGCTTTGAATTCTTTTCCGCAATGTGGACAAGTGATCATGATTATTCTCCTTTTGTGGTTATGCGTTGATGACTAGTCGGACAATGTATCCGGCATTTTTTTTGATGACTTCGGTATGGTATCCAAGCTTTGGATCTCTCCATTGATTTGCGAGTTCGTGAGCTTTTTCTTTTGTGGTAATATTGCCGATTGTTGAATCAAATCTCTTCATGATAGTTCTCCTTGTGGTTTGTGGTTTTACGCAAGCGTCATGATTGCCTTGATGTTTTCATTTGGAATCCATAAGACCGCGTCGATGTCTTGTCTCCATTGCATTCCATGATTGCACCATACTGCGTAGACTTTTTTGCCGTCTTTAAGAATGATCTTTGCTCTTTTCATTGTGGTTTTCTCCTTGTGGTTTAGATGATTAGTAATTTGCTTAACTGAAAACAAGAATATCGTAACTAGTTACGATCCGTCAAGTGCATAATGCTTTTTTTGAACAGGCACAAAAAAGCCCGAGATCCCTTTTGTTTACAGGGATTCCCGGGTCTTGGTCAGATTGTCCGAAAAAAAAGTTTTCGAAAAATCAAAAAAATTCGAGAGCAATCGCGAGGCAAATCGTAAGGATTGAAACGATTGCGAAAAGTTCGATCAAAGTCATTTGAAAATCCTCGGGGGTTTCTCGATCTTCATCTTCTTATGAAGAAAGCGAGAGTACAGGATCGGAACGACATTCCAGAGAACGAGACCAATGACGCAAAGGATGATCAAGTTGATGACCCCGTCGATCGTTTCTTCGACCCATCCTTTCTGGTCTCCCATTTGTTGCTCGATCAACTTTGTCGCGTCTCCCTTGTTCAAGAAATCATCGACCGCGTCGATCTTTGCAGAGACTTCTTCGTCGTGACTCTTCTCGATTATCTGACCGACCGCCCCTCCCGCGAGTCCTCCTCCGATCGCTCCGGGAACTCCCCCGACTGATCCGATCCCCGCTCCGATTCCCGCTCCCGCGGTCGGGGCAAAGTTATGCCAAGAGCAACCCGTCGAGAAAACGAAAAAAAGGACTGTTAGGATCTTCGCCAATTGTCGAGCAGTTTGTCGAGCTTCGTCTCGATCGTATCAAGTCGCTTGAAGAGGGTCTCGTTCTCCGACGTGTTTCGAGCCATGTCGACTTCGAGAGAATTGATTCGTTTTCCGTATGAGTCCAGACGAGAAAAAATTCCTTTAACCATGAAAGCGACGACCGCGAGAAGGATCGTCAGGATTCCTTGGAAAGCGTAGAGCATTAATTCGTTCATCATAGATTAACGGATCGTCAAGACTCTCGTCGTTTTTTGATCGCGTCCTCCGGGTTCATCGCAAGAAGTTCATCGACCTCGTTCTCGATTGCTTTAGTATCGAGTCCGGGGTTCGTCTCCTTGAAGTGATCATGGATCGCTTGCACGTCCTGCCCTGTCTCTTTCCATCCGATGAAGTAGTTCGAGACCCGCTCTTCAATCTTGAGCGAATAGACGACCCCTCTCGGACGATTGAATCGATGATTCCATCGCAACCAAGGAAGCAAGAGATTCCTTGCCCCTGCCCTCCGGGTCTTCTCATGGATATATCCTTCCTCGCCTCCGAACCCGAGAAAGAGCGGATTGAACCCCTGCCATGCTTCCCGTCTTTGGAGAAAGAGACCAAGACCATGCAAAGGGATTTCGAAAGGATCGGCGCTCGGATCTGCTCCGCGGGGTTGATGTTCCCATGTCCCGAACATTTGCGAGCGCCATTCGGGCTTCATGTTTGTTGCGACTCCGTTTCCCAGTCCGTCATACAGGAGACCACCTCCGAAGAGATCCCTTGATGACGGATTCCGATCTGAGAAGTCAATGATCCTTTGAATCGTTTGAGGCTCGACAAGGACGTGCGGGTCGAGGCAAAGAACCCAGTCCCCGGATGCTTTTCGAAAGACGAGGTCCCGGGTCGCGGTCGATCGCCAATTCTTTTCCGCGTGATATATCGCCCCGATTTTTTTCGCGTGTTCCTTCGTCGCTTTTCCTTCCGCGGATTCCGATCGATTGTCAATGATGACGAACTCGATCTCGTCGAGTCGATCAATGTTCGCGATCCGAATCGCTTGCGTCGTGAAGAAGACCCCGTCGAAGTCGTCAAAGGTTGCCATTCCTATCGTTATTTTTTTACTCATAAATTATTCAAAGAGTGACCAAGCATTTCGAAATCGTTCATACTTTGCATTCGAGTCCGGTTTCGGAAAGACTCGAACTGACGTCACTCCCTTTGACAGTTCGGACGCGGGGATGATGTAGAAAATACGATCCCCGGGTTGCTCGACGATTCCGACAAAGAGATCGAACTCGGATCGTTTCATTTTTCTTCTGAGATTGTCAGATCCCCGGACTCGACTTGCAGTCGTGAAACCAAAAGAGTGATTTAGCTTTTGCTTATACCCCGTCCCCTTGACTTGCACTCGAAAAAGTTTCCCGGATTCATTTGATATGATCATATCGAACGGACAAGCATGATGATCTGGCCGGGAGACGTTAAGATTCCTTCGGAGAGCCTCGGACGCGAAAAGGTTCTCGAACATTGCTCCGAGTTGCGAACTCATATTCTCGCGAGTTCTTCTTGGTAGTCTTTGCGCCAATGAGGACGAAGTTCAAATCGTCCAGACTCGATCGGCTTTTTTCCGATCTTCTCATATCCTTCTGACCCTCTCCCGAATCCCGAGAGATGAACCGAACCTGTCCCCCATCTATACACATAAAAGATTTCTTCGGATGAGATCTCCTCGATCTCGAACTTTTCTCCGTCGTGTTCTTTTACGATTCTTTGAAAGTCTTGATCTTGCCCGGAATCGACATGAGGAAAACCTCCGACCTCGTCGAATGCTTGCCGAGTCCATATCGACTTTGACGGAGCGCCATTCCTTGAGACCTTGGTCTTCCTTCCGTTGTCGAAAAAATATTGATAAGTGCCGTAATATGAGAGGCTCTTCTCTTGCAACTTTGAAACTCCGAACGATAGTCGATGACTCAATGAGAGATCGTCGTCGTCAAATCGGCAAAGGACTTCTCCTGTCGCAAGTGCAAAACCCGCGTTGAGTTTTTCGCCCATTGTTCGGAATCGTCTTGAGCAGTTGAGGACGAATACTTCGGGATGGTCAAAGACAAGATCTTGCCCCGGGCAATCGTTCAAGATGATGAGTTCTTTTTCTGGATGGTCTTGTCTCAAGAAGGACTCGATCGCTTCTTCGACAAGATGAGTTGATGCCGGGAACCGATTATAAGTCGGCATGAGGCAGGAGACTTTCATCGTCTTGATTTAACAGACACCAGATGAAACCGAGATCGTTCCCCATGTTCCAGAGTACGGGTAAAGACCCCCATTGTCTGAGTCCATGATCGACCCGATCTCGTTCATATCTGAATCAAGTTCCCATCGACTGTTTGTCGTTGAGTAGTATATGAAATGATCGCTCGGGGTCATCGTGTACCATGCCTCGTATCCATTGTGCAGATTTACCGATTTTGTATATGTTCCATTCTGCGACCAAGTTCCCCCAGATACGCAAATATATTGCGACCCCGGTTCTGGAGTTGTCGAGGAGGTCGTCGAGGTCGAGGTCGAGCTTGTCGAAGTCGAACTTGAAGTCGAAGTCGACGTCGAACTTGTGGTCGAACTTGTGGTCGGATATGGAGTCGTCGAAGTCGAAGTCGACGTCGAACTTGTGGTCGAAGAACTTGTCGGATATGGAGTCGTCGAGGTCGAAGTCGAGGTCGAACTTGTCGTCGAAGAACTTGTCGGATATGGAGTCGTCGAGCTTGTCGTCGAGGTCGTCGAACTTGTCGTCGTGCATTCCTCGTCGCAATCGCAAATCATAAGTTGAACGGGAGGACAAGCACCGGGGCTTGCATAAGCAACGATGTCGTCCGCTCCGGATCTCGTCAGAGTCCATTTGTACTTCTCCCCGAACACATTCCCGGACTGGTATTCAATGTCGAGAGAAACGCTTGCAGATCCCGAAGTGACAGTCGGCGCCCATGTCGCTTGCGTGTAGTCGGTCAAGCCGATCGACTGATGATCCCAGAAGATCGGGTCTCGAATGTCGAATCGAACCTCGATGCTTTGCCCGTTCGAGTCGGTGTAGGAATGGCAAAGCGGAGAAAGAGTGCATGGGTCTTGGTGGAAGCATCCGTTTGCCTCTTCGGTCTTGTATGGATGCTCGGAATCAAGAAGACCCTCAAGTCCCCATTTATGCGCAAGATACCCCTCGACTTTTTGACGATCCGCAAGGTTCACATTTTCGTAAATGATGACCTCCGCGAGTGTTCCCTCAGGTCTATTAAAAGACGAACGATTTGCAAAGAGTCGAAGATGCATCGTTGACGACATTTTCGTCGTGTAGTTCTTGGTCGAAGTTCCCCCGAGTTGATCCCCATCGATTCGAAGAAGATATTCTCCCGAATCAAAATCAAAAGATGCGTTCCATATGTGCATCCCCGAGGGACTTTCATTCCCGACCCCCGTGTTGCTTTGTCCCATTCCGAGAGTTTCGATCGAACCCTCGAACGAACTCCCGTCTCCCGAATTGAGTTGCCAATCGTTGTTCGTTGTATCCATCGAGAGAATTGAATCCCATTCGGTGCTTACGACACTTGGATCGCAAACGATAAACGCTTGAAGATTCCCGCTTGTCGGAAGAGTGATTTCGTCGTTCTCCAAGTAGTCCCCCCCGTCGAACTCGATCAAAGTCTTTCCGTTTTGAGTTGTTGAGGAGATCGACGGATTATTTGACGAGCCGGGAGGGGCAACATCAAAATCATTCCCCGAAAGGTCTTGAACCTCGATGACCTCGCCCGAACTTATGGTCAACGAATCCGAGTCGTTCGCGTCGATCCAGAAAACCTTGTCAGTCAAACAAGCGGGAGTAAAAGCGGAGAAACTCGGGGTCGTTGTCGGGGCAAGGGTCGTCGAGGAAGTTGTCGACGAACTTGTGGTCGACGAACTTGTGGTCGGTTCTTGAGTCGTCGAGCTTGTCGACGAACTTGTGGTCGGGGCAAGGGTCGTTGAACTTGTCGACGAACTTGTGGTCGGGGCAAGAGTCGTCGAGCTTGTCGACGAACTTGTGGTCGGGGCAAGGGTTGTCGAGCTTGTCGAAGAACTTGTGGTCGGGGCAAGGGTTGTCGAGCTTGTCGAAGAACTTGTCGTCGGGGCAAGAGTTGTCGAAGAACTTGTCGTCGGTTCTCCCGTCGTTGATGACGTCGGTTCTCCCGTCGTTGAACTTGTCGTCGATGTGTTCCCTTCCGGGGATGGAAAATTTATGAAGTTTGTTGCCATGCCTCGCGTAATTCCTTGCCCGCTCGAAAGACCCGATCCGATTGAATTTGCCACGTCATGACCTCCGACCCGAGAGAGTGACTTTCAGTCCCTTTCCTGCGGTCGTCGAACCGACTTGATCGACATCGATTGAGACTTCCGAATCATCAGAGATCAACGGGGCAGAGATGACGGGCAGGACGCTTGCCGTTTGCGAAGTCTTTTCCCCTCCGTCGATCGAGATCTCGGTCGAGAGAATTGAAGACCCGGAAGTATTGATGTCAACGACGACCGACGATCCCGTCGATGCCACGTTGAGAGAGGCTCGAACTTCTTGGACGTAGAAATTGTAAGGGACGCGAAAAGTAATCTTGTCCGTCCCGGTCGTGATGTCGGAAGTCTCGTCGCTCAAAGCAACGATGAACGCTTCTTGATGGACTTGAGCATCCGAGGCCGAGGTCGAGATCACTTGCCCGGTCACGTCGACTTGAGTTTGCAAAACAGTTCGAGCCGAATTTGCGAAATCGGTCGTCTCGATCTCAAAATATGATTGAATCGAATTCCCTCCCCCGGTCAATGCAGTCCCGAGAGATGTCGAAGTCAAAGGAAGGATAACTTGAAAACCATTCGCGATCGGGACGAAGACGTTCGTTTCAGCGTAAGGAGTCGAAGCGATGTCCCCGAGTGCGACCTTGAGACTTTTGACAGTTGTCGGGGCAACGTATGACCCTGCACCATCGACAAGATAAATGTTCAAAGTCCTCGTATCGTCTCCGACGAATGCTTGGAATGCTTTGCTTGTGGGATCGGAAACCGACTCGACCCTTGCCGACGAAATTGATCCCGCGTTTACATTTACGAAAATGTTTTCAATCATCAAAGACGCGAGGTTCGTCAATTACGGGATTTGTGTGGTTGAACTCGAAGTCGTTGAACTCGTCGACGTTGTCGGTTCTGGAGTTTCGGGAGTTGTCGTCGAAGTCGAGGTCGAGGTCGTTGTCGTTGTCGTTGTCGTTGATGTCGTCGGTTCTGGAGAGATTGTCGTCGAGGTCGTTGAGGTCGTCGAAGTCGTCGAGCTTGTCGAGGTCGTCGGTTCAAGAGTTGTCGAGGTCGAGGTCGTCGAGGTCGTCGAGGTCGTTGTCGGTTCGTCGCATGGATCGCAAGGAGATGATCGCGAGCAAGGAGAGACACAACATTCGACGAGACCCGTCTCCGGGTTCGTGACGGGTTGAATCAAAAAAGCGACCATTTACTCGGGGGCAGGGAATTCCCGGACGAGAAAAGTCACGTCGACGGATTGTCCATTCTCGCAAATTGCGATCGGCTTTTCCCGAATGCCAGAGTCGACGATCTCGATCGTTTTCAAGACTCCGTTTTTGATCAAGAACTTGTATCCTTTCGAGGGATCGGAAGCGTCAAACAAGATGACCTCTCGCTCCTCGATTTCTGAATCAACTCCTTTGTAAGTGATCTTGACCCCGTCGAGAGAAAGATCGACCTTGTCCTCTTCCCCGGGTTCGATGTCCATGAGTCGAAGAACATTCAAAGCGTCGATCAACTCATTCCCCTTGTCCGCTTCGAGCAAGGTCGGACGATAACCCTTCCGCAAGGATTCAATCGGGTCGTCTGGAAAACTCATTGAGCTTTGACAAGTCGGTTTTCCATTTGCCAAACGTCACCCATCCATCGAGAGAATGTCGTCTCCTTGGACTGAATAAAGTCCCCGGACGAGATCTTCGCTTGATATTCGGAAAGGTTCGGATTCGTATCGTTTGCGACGAAAGCGCAAGAGTTCCCGGAAGCATCGACAATCGAGAATTGAGGAGTGATCGTCAAGTCGGTCGACGGGTCAGTCGTTCGAAGATATGAAAACTCCACCTTGATCACGACTTGCCGGGAAAACGAAGATCGAGTCGTCCCGGAATCCGACGAGAGATTCTTGAATGCAGGAAAGGTAAAGTTCCCGGAGGAGAACTCGGTTCTCGTTGCCGGGGTTGTTACGTACTTGCGAACGAATCGGACAAGTCCGTTGCCCATTCGAGCGGGATTTGTTTCTTCGACTAAAAAAGCCCGGTAGTCATCCGGGCAGGAAAGATTCAATGGGGCGGGTTTGAAAAATTGCTCTTGTTGAACATATTCGATTTCGAACTCGATTGCCGAGAGATCTTGACGGATCGGGAATGACTTTTTCGGAGATGCAGTCAATCGGATCGGATCGACAAAGTCGTTGAGATGAGGAGCGTCGAAGATTGTTTTCATTGGTTAACGAAGAACCCTTGCAAGGTCTCATGGATTGCGACTTGTGTCGTTTCCTTGTTGATGTTGGATTCGTCAAGATCTACGTCGACCGAGATCGATCCGTCCTTGCCGACTAAGTCCGCGACGTTGTGATCAAGTCTTTTGAGGTTTTCCGCTTGGCTCTCGATCGCTTCGACTATGGTCGCGTCGAACATGGGTAAGACATTAACTTTTTGCATATCGAGCAAAACCCTTTCCAGTTCTTTTCGCTCTTTTTGAATTTCTTCGAAAGTCTTTTTTTGCTCTCCTGCGATGTCTTGTTCGACTTTGAGCGCGTCCTCTTTTGCGACCGCAATGTCTTGCTCAATCAAATGTTGTTCGACGAGTGCTTCCATCTGGAGAGTCCGAAGTTCTTCCGCGTCCGCTTTTGCTTGCTTTCCGTCCTCGATTATTTGATCCCGACGAATCTTTGCGGAACTCGCTTGATGACGAACCATCATCTCGAAATCTTTCAAAGTGTCGACGTTCGCGGGAAGCTTTCCTTCCGCTTTGAGTTTCTTGAATTCCTTCGCAAGTTCTCCGACGTTGATCTTGAGCTTGCCCCGAATGTCCTTGTTGAAAAATCCCTTGAACTTGTCGAGTTCCTTTTGTGCTTCGACCAAGTTATCTCGGAGAGCTTTGACCTCGGCCTCCTTTGCCTCCGCGTTTGCTTTCGCGTCATCTGCTCGATCCTTCTCAAGTTGCAACGCGGTTCGAAGTTCCGTTATGATGTCCTTGATTGCATTGAGTTCGTCCTGCCTTGCGACCTTGAGTTTGTTCTTGATGAGGTCTTCAAGTTGCAAACGCTTTGCCAAGATGTCCGCTTCTACGTTGCGCAGATCAACTGCCTTGTCTGTCTCCAGACCTCGCAACCGGGTTGCGTCATCGATGATCTTTTTCTTCGCGAGTTCGAGGTCTCTGATTTGACCTGCAAGAATGACGACCTTCCCCGCTTCGTTCCGGGTCAAAGCAAAGTTTTTTCTTGTGACGTCCATCACCTTTGCAATGTCTTCATGATGCTTCAATGCAACCTTTGAGAGTCGAGCTTCGTCCTCTTGCAAATCTTTGAGCTTTTTCCTTGAATCCAAAAGAAACTCTTGAGCCTTGAGCATTCGGTTTCTCATCTTGAGAATCGCTTCCTCGGTCGAATGCATATCAAGCGACAGATTAACCATGGATTTGCCCGCTTTGAGGTTTTCCATGAATAGCTCATGTTCTGCACCTTTTCGAGCAAAGGATCTTGAAGCAAGTCGAAGTTCGGTCTCCGCGTTCTTGATCACTTCCTTTTGCATTTCGATTAAATTTCTTGTTCCGTCAAGTTCTTCTTTCTGATCTCGCTTCGGCATATTCTCGATCTCTTTTCCTTGATCTCTCAATGCCTTGATCATCAAGACGAGTTCTTCATATTCCGACTTTGCAAGCTTGATCCTCTCCTCTTGCGCTCTTCGGTATTCTTCATGGAATTTCTTGTTTGCCTCAAGTCTTGCCTCTTCGGCCTTCGTACATTCCCCGGTCGCAACTGCCAGAAGGTAAAGACCCGCAACGAGACCCGCGACAAGTGCGATAACCGCACCGATCGGGTTCGCATACATTGAAGCGTTCAAAGCCCACATCGACATCGTCCCCGCTTTAAGAGCAAGCGCCAAGGCACGAAGACTTGCGACGATCTTCACGACAATGAGCATTGCTTTTGCCGTAACTGTAAAAACTGCCATGACCTTGACCGCGGTCGCGATCTCGGACGAATACTTCGCAACAAAGAGAAGAAGGTCTCCGATCGTCTGAGCGACACTCTTGAGAGTCGGAGTCATTCGAACAAAAGCCTCGGACAACTTCGGGACAAGGTCGTTGATGACCGGGAGAAAAGCTTCCCCGATTTGAAGTCCCATCTCCTTGAAGTTCGAGAGCAGTTTGTCGATTTGCCGGGAGACTGTTTGCTCCATTGTCTGGAATGCTTCCTCGGTTGCTCCTGCATCCCCTGATATGTTTTTGAGTTGATCGGAGAACTCTTTCCCGCTTTTTGTGACGAGCATCAAAGCGCCATTCCCCGCTTCGACTCCGCGAAACATATCCATCAGAGAAAGGTTCGACTTCTCCGCTTCCTCTTTCATCATAAGGAGCGCGTCTTTGACTTGTCCTCCGTTCTTGATAAAGTCCTTGAATCCCCCATGACCGAGAGCCTTGAAATTCTCGTTCGCTTTCATTCCTTCCTTTGCCAACTCGGCAAGCATGGATCGAATCGCAGTCCCGGCCTCGGCAGTTTTTCCCGATCCCATTTGCTTCGTTAAGACTGCGAACATTGCTCCGACCTCTTCGATTGAAACTCCAAGAGCGGAAGCGATCGGAGTCACCTTTCCAATGTTTTGTCCGAGTTCGGTCATCGTCGTCTCTCCGTTCTTTATGACTGAGAAAAGAACGTCGGAAACTTTTGTCGCATCTTTCGCGCTCATTCCGTAACCATTGATTACAGTCGTAAGCGCCGAGGTCGCGTCCTTGAGAGTTGCGACTCCTCCGATCGAGGCTTTCGCGGATGTCCTCAAAAACTCGACTGCATTGTCTGGGTTCACTCCTGCGGAGATTGCGGAATAAAGGGACGTTACTGCATCCTGCAAATCGAGACCCATCGATCGAGCGAGTTCGCGCACATCGTCGGACATTTTCCCCATGTTCTCTTTCGAGATTCCCGGCATCAAGGTAAAGACTTCGGAGATCCCTTTTTGGAAGTCGATCATGTCCTTTGTTCCCTTGATTGCAAAACCCGCAAGCGCAAGTCCTGCGATCTTGGTCGCGGAGGAAATGGAGTCTTTCAACTTTTCCCCGAAAGATTTTGTTTCATTCCCGGCATTATTGAGTCCTTTCTTGAATTCCGAAGAATCCATTCCTAATTTTGCGAGAATTGAAAGACTCATCTTTTAATTATTGTTTACCTTGTCCATGAATTCCTGACGAAGACGATCCGCTTCGGAATTGAACTTGATCGGGTTCGTTGAGTTGCGTTCTCGTATCCTTCGAAGGAGGAGAAGCAACCGGGGAAGAGGAGTGTCGAGAATATGGTCATCTGTCCATCCATACTCGGAAGCAAAAGCGTCGACGATTGAGGACATCCATTCGGACGACCCGGAGTTCTTTTCTTTTCCCTTTGTCGCGACTGCGGGAGAAAATTCAAAAGCCTTATCGACGAAGTCCTTGATCTTTCCTTGAATGTCCGTGAAGTCTTCGAAAAAGTGTTTTGCTCGAAACCTTTGAGCATCGTCCGGGGAAGTCGTAAAGTCCGGGGACATGACCCAGAGAAAGCGAAGGATCGGGATTCTCGGATCTCCGTTCTCGTCTGACCAAAAGTCCTCGATCGAGATCAAAGCATATTTGCGAATCGTTAAAGGAACGACCTTGAATTTTCCCCATTGTTCCGGGGGAAGAGGCAACCAAGCAAGGAGGCAATCGCTTGCTTCCTTCCTTTGTGCTTCTCTTATCCGCTCCTCGTAATCCTGCCAGAGATCGGAGACTCGATTCTTTTTCGTCCCCACATCTTCGAAGGTTTACGGGTTCAGCTTTTGGTAAAAGTTTACGGAAACCTTGACGTAATCTCCTTGCGACTGAGCCTCGCTCGAATCGGTTATGATATACGTTCCATCAGTACGAGTCCCGCTCATGGTGAACTCGGTTCCGACGAGATCCGGGGAAGTCGTTGCGGTCGCGAGTTGCAAGGTCGCAGATCCTTCGATTCTTCCGGGAACAATCGTCGAAGCGATCGGTTCTCCGTTCGAGTCATTGAGATCCGCTCGGGTTGCGTTAAAGTTAAAACTCATTGATTCCATCACGTAAGTCGTCCCGGAGATGGTGATCGGGGAGGACTCGATTCCGAATGCTTGCGTTCCGTCTTGTATAATTGCCATAATAAAAAAAGGTTAAACGTTCATTGATCTTGATTCCGTCAACTAAGGAGACGAAGTCGTCGTCGGTTCTGGAGTCGTCGAAGTTGAAAGAGGAAAAGCATCGTCCCGGATCGAGAACTTGACCTCATAGATCATCGTCGTTCGAAAAAGGTCTCCGTCGACTTCCCGAAAGCTCGACTGATGTCGAAGGAATTTCAAATCGTAATATGGCAACGATGTCCGATTCCAATTTGACGAAGAGCGAAGCAACTCAGTCCGAACCTTTCCGACAAGTTGATGATGAGATGCCCGGGCTTGCTCAAGAAATGAATCCGTAACGATCGAGACTTGAAAGGTCGCAGAGTGCTTTCGATATTCCGCAAGAGCCAAGGACGGAGTCGATGCGATCGGAGCGTCGTTCGGGAGTTCCGCTTCTTGTGTTTGAAAAAGAACTTCGACCCGAGGAGTCACAAGATCGGAATCGCTTGCAGAAGGAAAGACGTCGACTCCCGTCGCTGAGTTCAAGAAAGAAACGGAAGCATCTTCGAAATGAAGTTCGAAAGAATAAAGATCAGGGAAGTCGGTTGCTCGGGTCATGAGTCGCTTGCGTATTTTGAGACGACCCGGAGACGAAGAACCGATCCGAAGTCCTCGCCCATCGTGTCGAAAACTTTAAAGAGATTGCCCTCGGAGTCCGTAAGGATTGATCCTTTCTCTGGTTGCTCGGTTTGCTTGTCGGTATTGATCACGATCTCAGAATCAAGCTCGACCTCGCGTCCGCTCATCTCGACCTCGTATCCTTCCTCGATGGATCGAAGCGCTCCTTTGTAGATGATGCCTTCAATCCTCGACGGACTGACCCCGGTAAAGTCTCGTCCTGTCTCCGAGATTAGAAAGTTCAGATCGAAGGAGAAAAAATCTTTGTTAAGCGTTCCCACTAAAAAGGAACGGGGGGTCAACCACAAGACCCCCCGTTCCAATTATCCCCATGCGCGAGCAAAAAATTAAATCACTTGGACGCTTTCGGTTTCGGTTTTGGTTTTGCGGGAGACCCGGCCTTCGAGATCCTTCGTCCTCCGTCTTCGAAGTAGATCGCTTTGACGAACCCTTCGAAAGATGATGACTTGAAACTCTTGATCAGTTTCCCCGCTTCTCCGACTTCGAGACCCTGCGTCGTTCCGTCGGCTTTTACCCCGGCAATACCTGCGTATCTCATCAAATGAATCCCGGAGGACTAGGAGGTCAAACGAATGAGACCCTCGCCTCTTCCGACCGCAACTCCGTAAACACATTCTAAGACTGCGGTATGAACTCCCATCTTTGCGTCGTAAAATTCACGATACCCCATGACCAGACCAGACTCGGGATCGGAAACCTTTTTCGAGGAGATGTACTCTTGAGAGTTGCCCGGCTCAAGGTAACGCATCGCGACTGCAAGAGAACATGGATGCGCGAGCATTCCTTTGAGGTTTTCTCCATTTGCAGGAATTGCGTTTGATTCGTAAACAGCAGGAATCCCGAAAAGACTTGGCACGTTGCCCCCTCTGATCGGGTCGTTTGATCCGTAAGCAAGAGCGGAAGCAACTGCGGAGTCTTGAATCAAATTCCCGTAATATGCAGGAGAGAGAAGCAAGGAACAGTTGTCGATCGGAAGACTGTTCTCAACTGCCTCTTCGCGAAGCTTGGCAACGTCGTCCACTCCGAACGACCCGGATGCAACTGAATGAAAGGTCGAAAAATCAGTAGCCATAACGCTACCGAGAATATCTTGGAAGACTGCGTTTGCAAGGTCTCCCCCTCTTTGATAACCGAAGCGCTCAAGTTCGACTGCGGAAGACTCCGAGCGTTCCTTGTCCGTGACGTTCCACGTGACGATCTTGTGTTTGTTCAACTCGATCTGGGTCTCTCCATAAGTCGAATTGGTATCTGCATACCCGGTCGAAGCGGAGAAGTCGGTTGCGGTCGAGGTGTTCGCAAGGTTCAAGATCGTGACCTTGTTCCCGCGAGAACTTGCCTCGTCATTGAACGAAGTTGAAAAAGCGGAAAGCGGAGCGAGAATCTTTGTGAATTGTTCGAGCGCCGATTGGCTTATGATGTTGTTTTGAAGATCTGAAGCGATTGAATTTGCCATGATGTATAGTCCCTAGTTTTGAGAATTAAAAGATGCGCGGATTTCCTTGCGATGCTTGCGAAAAAGTTCGGTCGCTTCCGCTCCTTGAGCTTTTGCGAATTGCTCGACCAGAGAAACGGATTCGACTTCTTCGGAGACAGACTCTTCGAGAGCCTCTTCTCCTTCGATCAAAGCGGAAAGCGTTTCGTTTGTTTGATGAGCTTCGGAGAGTTCCCCGTTGAGTTTCTTGATCTCTTCGTCTTGTGCGGAGATTCTCTCCTCAAGTCCAGATATTCGATCCTCGATTGAAATTTCTTCGGAGGACTCCTCGGGAGTTTCTTCGACGGAAGACTCTTCGAGCTTTTCCTCGACGACTTCTTCCTCTTGTTCGGTTTCTTGAATTTTGTCGGTCATATCGTTTTGTTTTGTATGAATTGAAAAGAGTCCTTTTCTATTGCTTGCAGGAGCGTCAACAAAGTCCGCGGATTTGATCGATACAAATCGAACGGATGGAGATTCTCGAACGAGTTCCGAAGCTTCCCGGTCATCAAGTGAAAGCTCATCGACCGGGACTTCCGTTCCGTCTTTGGTCACGTAAACGACCAGAGCTTCGAAAACGAGAGAGACTCCGAAAGTGTCTGGCATCTCGGAAGCGATGTCAAAAAGTCGATTGAATCGAACCTTCTCATCGTCCCGGAATGACTCAAGCGCTTTGAACCTTTTCGCCTTGAGCTTGTCCCCTTCGATGAAGAAGTCGGAAAAGACTCCGACCTCTCGGAGAATCCGATCATCTTCAAGAGCACCTTCGTGCGTGATGTAAGCGGGAAGATTGTCTCCGATCACATCAAGAGCAGTTTCAAGGGAAGTCTCATCAATAAAAAGATCATGACCTCTTGCCTCTCCGACTTCGATCAACGAGATCTCGGTCATGACTCCCTCGGATGCGTTCACCTTGTAGTCTGACCCTTTTCGGAATCCGACCCGGAGTCTTGAGAGTCCATCTTTCTTCTTGTCCTCATAACGAGACTGAACCGAACAGACCGCGAAGCGATCCTCAAGGACGGGGAATTCTTCGGACATGAGCTTGTCGGTCATGCATCGATCAATGAAGACTTGCTCTTCTTCGTCTTTTAGTCGGTATGGAATCGGCATCTTTTTCTCCTCAAGTTTCTTTTGTCTGTTTACAATTTTGCGAGACCATGAAAACCCCGCATCTCCTCCCCACAAAGCCCATGCGATTCGTCCATTGCTTGGATAACCTTCTCCGCTCGGTTTGAATCCTTTTCCTTTTTTGTCGACTTCATGCCGGGAGAAAAAAGAGAACATCCTTTTGACAGTTGAAAGAGAAAGGTTCTTGCCGTTTGAAATATCTCTCGCCCGGGCAATGCCGACCGAAGTTCCCCCTCGACCAAATTCTTTTCTCCAAGCAAGACCACGCTTTGCCTCCGAGACCATTCCCTCGGTCGGCTTGAAAGAGTCGGCAAAAACGGATCGTTCACTTTTCGACATTCTTCTTTTCGACCTTCGGCAAAGGTTTTTCTTCCTTCTTGATCTGAGGTTCGGGCTTTTTACCCTGCTTGATCTCCTCGGTTCGTTGTGAACGGACGTCGACTCGCTTAGTTTGTGTTTCCATAAAAAAGACTAAGGTCGTCAATCGGGACGATCAAGAAGTTCGGCAAAGTTCGCTTGCGCGGTTGTCGGGAATGGATTCATTAATTCCTGCCAATCCGCGATCCCGTACTCTTCTGCGAGTCGCTTCGCGTCCCGGATGTTCTTCGCTTTTCTTTCCATTGATGTGACTGCATCGTGACCGAAAGTCGCGGAGATGTCATCGAGGGAAATTGCTCCGAGTCCGAGATAAGTCGCATCTGCTTTTACTTGTGCGACTCGGTTGACCCATCGGAAAGCGGGGGGTTGCCAACGAACTTCGAACGGGTCGACCTTCTGGGGATCATATTCGATTGTTCCGTCCGCGATCCAGTTCGAGACCTTCCATCTCCAGAGCTTCGAAAGGATCGGAAAGAGATCTCTTTGTTCAGACTCGATCGTCGCTTGATACAAGAGAATCATTCCTTGCGAAGCGGAGAAGGAAGTCTCTCCGATCGTTTGCAAAAGAAACTCGACGGGAATCCCGAGAGCAGATCCGACTTTCCTCAATCGGTAGACGACGTAATCGATTGCGTTCACATTCGGCCGACCACTCGTTCCGATTACGGAAACATCTTCGCCCGGTTCGAGGTACTGAAAAGAACCGGGTTCAAAAGAGTCGAGACGATCTTCCCCCTCTTGCTCTTTCTCCATGATTTCGAAGTCCATTGCCCCTTCTCGTTTGATGACTGCGGAGAGAGAAGCGGAAACTTTTGCGGAGATCATCTCAATCTCGTCGAACTCGTCGAGGTCTTGGAGATCGTCGGCAACGCAAGCTAGTTCCGGGACTCCTCGAAGCTGAGTCGGACGAATTCGCTTCCTATGAAAAAGAAAGTTTTTCGCAGAGATTCGACGGATGTCTTGCAAGAACCCATCCTCGCGATGACCGATATGATATGCGATCGCGCGATTCTCCCGGGACAACTCAATCCCGTCGATGATTCTTTTCCTCTGGGAAGCGTCTTCCGCTTGCTTTGATCGAACAAAGAACCCTTGCCCCTCATCCGATCCGATTCGATCTCCTTCGATCAACTGAACACGTCCCTCTTTTGTCAGAAGAAGACCTCCGTCCCCGAAAAGAAGGGGCATCGAGGCCAGGGATCTTTGAAGATCTCGCATCGTCATTGAGAACGTGACCTCCGGATTCCGAGAAAAGTCCGACCACATTTTTTCGAGTTGTCGATCGAGATCCTCGTTCCCTGTCTGAGCTTGCGGAAAGATCCCCGCTCCGACGACGTCAGTCTCCCGCAAGCGACAAATTGATCCAACGATCGGATTGTTTCGACGATAGTCCAGAAGCGTCCCGATCACCCGGGAACGATCATTCAGATCGAGCGCAAGATGTTCGGGTCTTGGAGTTGTTTCTCTCCTCCGACCTCGTCGCTTCGTCGACTTGCTTGCGTCATAGCCGTAATCTCTGGAGAAAACGAACTTGCTCGCAGTTTTCACTCGTTGCCAAAAGTTTTGCGTCTTCATCAGATTGAATCGTGATCCCTAAAGTTTGAAAGGTTCGGGGCATTGCGTCCCTTTGCTTGACCTTGAAGAAGTGCGATCTTCCGATCATAGAATTGAATCTCTCTCCGAATCGAATCTCTTTGTTGATGGATGACTTGTCGTTCTTGGATCGAATATTGATTGATCGTCGTCTTGTTTAATTCCTTGAGTGCGGACAAGAGAGAGTTTCGGATCTCGACATAATCAGAGAGAGAAGTCAAAGGAGCAAGCGTCGTCGTCGGGGCAAGCGTCGTCGTCGGAGCTTCGGTCGTCGTCGGGGCTTCGGTCGTCGTCGGGGCAAGCGTCGTCGTCGGAGCAAGCGTCGTCGTCGGAGCGGGAATAATTTTTTCCCATTTCGTCCCGCGCTGATGTGCATCGGGATGTGCATAAAATTGATAAGAGTCGGTCGTCCTTGTCAGTTGCGTAGCGCCATCGCTTGCAATGTTTGTTATTTCCGCGTAATCTCCCGCGACAAAACTCCCGAATGCTTCAAGGATGATTGCATAGTCTCCAATCGTGAAAGTCCCGTCGGGGTCTTGAATATAGGAAGAAAAGTCGATCGACATCAAAGACGATCAAATCGTCAATCTTGTTCGACTTTTAACCCGGGGTACTTTGCGAGAACTTTCTTCGCAGTCTTAAAGACTCCCTTCTCGATGTTCTGTTTGTAGAACTTGATTCGCCCGGAATAAGCCAAGGCAAACGCTTTGATTCCTCCTGCTCCTTTTCTCGATGCGGGAGAGAGTGCAGAGATCCCCTTGTGCGAGATTGTGATTGTGTAGTTGTCTTCCCCGGAATCTCTGGTCTTCAATCTTTCCTTGAGTGACCGGGGAAAGATGGAAAGAGCTTTTGTGACATAGGCCGGGATCGTTACGCCTCCGAACCTCTTTTCTTCGGAAGATGGATCTCGTAATCTCAAAGACTGAGCAAGAAAGATAAAAGTCGCTTTTGATTGTCCTGCATTTGCAAGAGCGTCATTCATTCGACTTTTGAGAACTGTGGTCAATTCTTTGAAAAGCGGGTTGATCCTATTAGCGTAGTAAGCAACTTTCCCCTTCGGGGTCGTTCCCCACATTCCCTTCCTCTTGATCGACCGAACCCGAACCTTTTTCCCGTTCACTCGTTCAAAGACTTTGACAACTCCCGGAGCATCGTTTCCGTCTCCTTTGTAATTGTGCCTTGCCCGAATCAACTTCTTGTCCGCAACGCCCGTGTTCTTCATCGACTGACCAAGAATTGCCCTTGCCTCGTTCTTGATGACGTCGCTTTGACTCTTCCCGGTGATGTGCGAGATCTCCGCGATCGCTTGATCGAAGGTCTTTGAATCAAAGGAAAAAGAAAAGGTCTTGCTCATTATTCAGTCCATCGAGCTTTGAGCATATACGCAGGAACGAACAAAGGAAAGAAGACGACGGAAACGCATCCGAGAACGACTCCCGCAATAAGACCGACGACGAAATAGACGACATCGACCGGGAGTCTCAAAAGCTTACCAAAAAGACTTCGTCTTTCTTTTGGCTCTTCGATTTTCTCGCTTTCCTTTTTCGGGGTTTTCTTCCGGGTTGCTTTCTTTGTTGTCATTGAGTTTTTCCTTTTTTACTGAACCGAGACCAAGCACTTTCGAGAGTGCAAGGAGGTAAACCTCGCAGTCGAAAAAGTGATCTTGTCCATGTCGTTTTGTTCTCCATTCCTGTTTGACCTCGCCCGTCCGAGAGACGGATTCGACGATAAACTTCGAATTGATTTGCTTGATATAGTCACGATCTGGATCTCGGTAGATTTGAAACCCCTCGACGACCTTGCCTCGACGCTTCAAGACTTCCCCACCAAAGACCCCGACGTCAACATGGAGCAAGCGAAGTTTCTTCTTCCCCGCTTTGCTCGTTCCCGTGTAGGGATCGATTGCTTTGATTGAGACAGGAGCGGAGAGAGTCTTCCATCCCTTCGATGCCCACCATTTCGAGCGTCGCAAATATATTGCCTCGTAACATTCTTGAGTCCGTTCTCCGAAACCCGTATCCATGACAAGAGCGGAACATTCGTATCGAGCGAAAATCTCGTCGAGTTCTTTGAAGGTCGGAGCATATCCATGATCGATGAGATATGACGACCCGTCCGAATCGAATCCGCGGATAAGCCAAACGAGATGCGACCTTTGAACGTCGACCCCCATCAAACGAAATTCTCCCATCATGTCACCTCGATCGTAATCTCCCGCGAGTTCGTGAGTCGCTTCTTCGGTCACGTCGAGAAGTTCGTCCTTCCAAGGCTCGGCAAGCCAACCCGTAATAAATTGCTTGAGTCCGTCGAGCGAGTCTTGAGCTTTCAACCATCTGATCATCATCTCCCCGAATGTAATCGTCGGAGAATACAAACTCGAAAGATGAAAGGATCGGACTCCGGGTTCTCCCGTCGCGGTCGGTTTCCATTTTCCTTTGCGAAGCATTCGGAATTTGTCCGCATCGAAGATTTGACCTCCGCAAGATTGACAAGAATAAAAAGTCCCGTTCTTTACCTTCATCCAATCATAAGACCCGTCTTCATTCTTCGCCTCTTCGGGATATTGCAAACGATATTCTCCCTTGCCCGTTTTCCATTCGAACGGGATCTTGTCGTCGCAATGGGGGCATGGCATAAAATATTTGCTTTGATCCCCGGCAAGATATTCTGCCCAGATCCCCCCGTCTTCGATCGGGGTCGAGCTTTGAAAGATCTTGTACGATCTCCGACCTTTCACCCGATCCATGACATCCTTGCGGATCGCTTCGGGAATCACATCGATCTCATCAAGGACGAGAAACGAGACAGGATAGTTTCGGACATTCCTTTGCGATTGTCCTCCGATCAGATTCATCGAGCATCGAGCGAATTCAATCCGAAGAGCGCTTGCCCGGTCCCGGTCGACTTTCCCGTCCGAGGTTCGGGGCAAATGTTTTGCGATCGCTTTCGAGTCTTCGCAGAAAGGAAGGAAACGATCGTTCGAAAAGTTCCTCGCTTGTTTCTCGTTCGACCAAACCCATAAGATCGGAGCGGGGTTCTGATCAATGACCCATCCAAGTCCGACGTAAGTCGTCGTCGTCTTTGCAGTTTGCGAACCCCATGCGAGAGAAACCTTTTTGACCTTCGGATCTTGCCAGAGATTCAAAACTTCCCGGACGTATGGATGCTCGCTTGTTGAATATCTTCCTGCCATTTCCGTCACTCGCTCGGAAAGGAAAGCGTTCGACTCAGCCCATTCGACGACAGTTTGTTTTTTCGTCGGTTCGAATATCTTGAACGCATGGTCGACGAGTCTGTTTGATGGGTTTTTCATTTGTCGGGGCGGTCTCTCAATCTTTCCCGGAGGATTTTCCATGCGATTTCCACCACTCGCGGAACTTGCGCATTTCCAATGCATCGAAGAGAGTCCACCCGATAGGGAATCCGATGAGCCACTCGACCCACCTCGGGTTCAGAGTTCCACCATTTGCAAGCGTCGATTCCTCTTGAATGACTCCGTCCAAATATCCCCGGGCTTGATTGTGTTTGCTCCCTTTGCTCCCGGGTTTCCCTGCGTTCCCTTCTTTTGCTCGAGGAGTCGGGAAGCTCGTTCGTCCCGTTCCTCCGTCTTGTCTCGCGAAGTCCGTCAGAGAGAGACCGAACTTTGCCTTGCTCCCCGGAGTGTTTCTCGATCCGCTCGACTTCGAATCTCCTGCGGTCGGGGTCGGGATGTTCTGCGAGCAACCAAATTCGTTTCCTGATATGAGGAGCGCCGACGTCGTCCGCGCCCATAATTCCCCATTCCGCATCGAACCCCATTTCGGCAAGGTCTGCAAGGACGCGGTCGAGTCCGCGAACAACAAGCATTGGTGAGTTCTCCACGAATACGAATCGCGGTCGAACTTCGCCAATGATCCGAGCCATTTCTGACCACAATCCCGATCGTTCTCCGTCGAGTCCTTTTCCGTTCGGATTTGCGACGGATATGTCTTGGCATGGAAACCCCCCCGAAACGATGTCAGTAATTTCTCGCCAAGGTCGTCCGTCAAATGTGCGCACGTCATCCCATACCGGGAAGGGAGGGAAAATCCCGTCGTCTTGTCGTGCGAGCAAAATTGTCCTCGCGTATCGGTCAAACTCAACAGCGCAGATCGGTCGATGTCCGAGGAGCAGACTTCCGAGAAGTCCTCCCCCTGCACCCGCGAAAAGTGCCAACTCACGCACTTGACCCCTTTCCGCTTTGTGATCTTTTCCCCTCCCTTAGCAAAACAATTCGCCTCCCCCTTTGAAAACAAAAATCGGAGACATTTCCCCGGCATACAAACAGTCGACATTCATGTCGAAAAATTCGATTGCTTCCTCTCGGCTAATCGAATTCCGCTCGATAAAAATCTCAATAATGCTTTCTATGTCATAAACGACTTTGCCCCGACTCGTCTTTCCGATGATCGCTTGATTAAGTCCTTCTAAAAGAATTGCCTTGTCTTGATCTTTTTTCATTTGACCCCTTTCCTCTTTGAAATTTTTTCGCCTCGTTCGTCTTGGACTTGTCGCTTGATTTCCTCGACGACTTCCCGGAGCATCTCCTCGGCATGATCGGGATCGGAAGGATTCACTCGCAAAGCGTATTTTTTCGGAACTCCGTCGAGAACTCGGGACAAAGGTTCGAGGACGCGAGTGATTGCTTGCTTGGCTTCCTCGAAAGGAACGAAACCTTTTTCCTCGCGTTCGAGTTTGATCTCCTTGAGCTTGCGTTCGATCTCTTCTCGTCCTGCTCGCTCCCGAAGAAGTTTTGCTTTGAGTTGATTCAGTTCGTCCGCGGAGATCCGATCCGATCCGATCGGTCGCTTGACCCGGGTCGAAAGGAATTCTCTCCATTGATCGAAATCGTTTTCCTTCGGAGCGTCTTCGCTTTTCGCGTGAAGGTAAAACAAGCGAGCGGAGATCCCGAGCTTTTTGATTAACTCCGCTTTCGTCATTTGCTCGAAATATGCAAAAATGCATTTTTTTTAAATATGTGAAAAAAAAACGAGATCGGGTCGCAACCA
>JAAHTH010000552.1_pt1 | contig 32736 bp, 34 predicted proteins | sample 6116091 | NCBI WGS metagenome assembly JAAHTH01 (sample SAMN13939990, study PRJNA603662) | sponge metagenome | isolation source: marine sponge | host: Mycale hentscheli | place: New Zealand | collected 2006
GGCTTTGGGGGGTCCGTTTGCTTTTCGCCCCCCGGAGGCCGGGTTATAAGGGTTAAAAAAGCCGGAGGGCCCTGGAGCACAAGCCATTGTCGTGATAATAGGTGATATTGTAGGGGTAGGGTTTGCAGGATTTAAAGCCTCAGATAGTTCAAAGAGTGTGACAGAGATGGTGAGTAAGCTGATAGCAAAGCAGGTATATAGAAATAGCTGTGAGTATTGTCGTGCTTTTTCGGGGTTATTTTTAATATTGAGATGAAACTTCGCATGGCTCATTACACGGCCTGGCAGTGTCACAGGGCAAGGCACAAAACTTGGCCAAAAAATTCCCATTACAAAATGATTCAGGCTAATATTAGATAAATCAAGTTTGGGTACGCCCGCAAAACGTTGTAAAAACCACTGGGTTGCAACACCACAATTATCACCTAAAATAAAAGCATTTTTTTCTGTGCTACGCCAATATATTTTCCAGTCAGACATAATTGATCTGGCATTGGCTTTAATTTCAAAACTATAAATGGCGCTTGCTTTTTCTAGTTCCTGTTGAGCTATTTCGGGTGTTGCGTAACTATGCCAATGATTTTCGGGGGCTGACCAGCGATCGATAAAATAATAGGTGTGTGGTTTTTTCGAGAGATTCTCGAGTAAGAGTTCGGTATGACTCCAAGGGCCATGAAAATTTAAAATATGTACCTGAATCCGTGCCATAAGTCTTCTCTGGTGCTTAAAATAAAGCAGCATTATAACTTAAATTAGCCATCAAGTGCAATTATTACCCAGGTAATATTTGTTTTTCGTGAGCCGGCTTTAATTTGTTGTGATACCTCTAAAAACAGCAAATATTTAATATCTTGGTGTTAAGATGATGATAGACACGCTTTCGGTGTTAGAGATTAGGAAATGGCTTGTATTGTTTTACCAATAAATTAAGGATTGATTATGTCAGAAACAATGGGTTATGCAGCGCTTCAAGCAGGTGCTGATTTAGAACGTTTTGAGTTTGAGCGTCGTGAAGTAGGTGCGCATGATATTGCAATTGATATTTTATTTTGTGGTATTTGTCACTCAGACCTGCATCAAGTGAATAATGACTGGGGGATGTCTTTATATCCAATGGTGCCAGGACATGAAATCATTGGCCGTATTACAGGTATGGGCGAGAAAGTTTCAGGGTTTTCTATGGGTGAAATGGTCGGCGTGGGTTGCATGGTTGACTCATGTCAACAATGCCCAAGTTGTCACGATCACGAAGAGCAATTTTGTGAAGCAGGCAATACATTAACGTACAATAGCGAAGACACGCATTTAGAGGGGGTGACCTATGGCGGGTACTCTAAACAAGTCGTTGTGAATGAAGGGTTTGTTTTGCATGTGCCTGAGTCGTTAGATCCCGCAGCTGCAGCGCCTTTATTATGTGCTGGCATCACAACCTACTCACCCCTGAAGCGAGCCAATGTGAATCAAAACAGCAAGGTGGGTGTGATTGGGCTTGGCGGACTTGGGCATATCGCGGTCAAGATTGCGCATGCAATGGGGGCATCAGTAACAGTTTTTACCACATCACAAAGCAAAATGGATGAAGCAAAACGACTGGGTGCGACAGATGCTGTTTTATCAACAGATAAACAGGCAATGCAAGCAGGAGAGAACCAGTATGATTTTATTTTAAATACTGTATCAGCCAAACATGATATCAATCCTTATTTAAATCTTTTGAAGCGTGATGGGCAGCTGAGTCAAGTGGGCTTACCCACCGATCCGATGGACATTGCGATGCTTCCAGTTGTTTTTAAGCGTTTAACAGTGGGTGGCTCTTTAATTGGAGGTATTAAAGAAACCCAAGAGATGCTAAATTTTTGTGCTGACAATCAAATTACATCAGATATTGAGTTGATACAAGCTGATGAAATTAATACTGCATTTCTGCGCTTAAAGCAGGGCGATGTAAAATATCGCTTTGTTATTGATATTGCTTCATGTCAATGATAAACCTCATAGACGAAGCAGTATGATGCCGGTTACCACTAAAATAGCACCCAATAAAATGACGGGCAAAGGAATCCAAATGGCGGCTATTATGCCGCCTATAGCTGCTGAGGTAGACTCACCTAAAGCTAATAAAGCTTGATTATTACCGAGTACTTGTCCTTGTTCTTTTACGGAGGCTTCTTCTGATAGCCATGTTGTACAAGTGGGTAAAGCCATGACGGCGGGCACCACGGCAAGACCAAATGTGAGCCAGATCCAATGAAATTGATTGGGTATGACAATCAATATGATCAGTAATCCGCCGAGCAACAAAAGCCCCGTTAATAATATTTTTGGTGCAAATCTTTTCGCGAGTTGTTTTAAAATAGACAGATTTGAAATGAAGCATAAAAAAGAAACAAAAGAGATGAGGAATGCATAGGTGTGTAGCGAAGGTTTCCACTCATCCATGACATACAATGGCACCACTCGAAATAACCCCATTACGGAAAAGAAAATTAAAAAATTAATCATATAAATTTTATATAGTTTTTGATTATCAAAAATTGATTTGATTGCTGTGAGTGACTTTATAATATTAAGCGAACTTCTGTTGTTTGTAACCGGATGTTCTTTGAAACCCCAGAAAATCCAAGCCATTAAACAGAGGATGATACATGCTGTCATCCAAAAAGGTGCGCTGTACCCTAAAGCTGTTCCTCCAATCCCCCCTAATAAGGGCCCGAGAATATGTCCCAAACTGCAAGACGCATAAGCATATCCAATCAATTGGGTTTTTTGAACTGTATCTTCGCCTCTATCAGCAATGACAGATTGGGATATGGCCATATTGGATTCAAATAATCCGGTAATAAATGAACTGATGAATAAAAAAGTTAATTGATGATATTGAATACTGAGTGCCATGCCCATAAATCCGAGTAAACAGGCCATTAAACTGAGTAAGAGTATTTTTTTTCTTCCAAAGTGATCTGATAAATTGCCAATGATTGGTGAGCCCAAAAATTGTCCCAGTGGATACATCGCCAATAGAAAACCAGAACATGATGCTCTGGCAGCAACCGACGTTGCAGTAGGTAAAAGAGGAAAGCTTGGGCTCATGAGCATGGGAATAAACAGGGTAATGGTTAATGCATACCCAAAAAAACCAAGAAAAATAACGGCATATAAAGGTAAAATTTCTTTGATTTTAATCATTTTTATCTTTTATACGAGAGTTAGTATAGTTTAAACAATATCTGTTTTTGAGTGCTCTGTCATTTACTCTGTTTGTCTGGATTAGAGCTTGTAACCTAAATGCTCAACACCAAGCATCCCGTCTTAATTTAAGTAAAAATAAATCCAACTAAGTAAAAATAAATCCAACTGGATTTTTAAGAGTCATAGTATACACTTAAAATATATATTTGGTTTTTTGGAGATAGAAGATGCCTACTATAAAGGCCATCGAAAAATCGATGCAACAGGTTGAGAGTTTAACCCTGATGGGTTTACCCATTACTCAAACTTCAGCTCAATCTAAGACTGTAGATAGCACGAAGCAGGCTTATTATCAGCATTTATCTAATCCTGAAATTCCTGAAGATTTTTTGTTGGCCAGAACATTTAGATCAGGAAAAGAAGGAAAAGTAGGCGGAATAGAAGTAGAGTTAGCATACCTTGAAAATGAACCAGGATATATTTTTGCAAACCCAACCACTGTGGTGAGCAGCGAATTTGCTTCTAAAACAATATCACAGTTACCTGGCAATGATTGGTCTTATCAGCCATCGTTGCTTTTTAGTGTTAAGGCTAACTCTCGGATAAGTATTGCGGGTCACGGACTTGCTTCTCTTAATAGTTTTTCTTCTACACAAGCAGTCATTTTATCTGGTAAATTGTTGGCTCGAGAAACGGCAGGTAAAGAGCCGTTAACTTTTACTCAAAAAATGGAAAGCGTTCAAGAGATTTTAAAGAAGAACTGGACTGAAAGTATTAATAAGTTAAAAGAAGAGATAGCTGCTCTGGAGGAGAAGCAGTTTAGTCCAGCTAAAACCGATAAAAAAGTTTATAAGCCGTTTACTTTACTTTTTCATGCAGAAAAAGAATACAATCAATTGCTCTATTCATTAGAAGAGCTTTATACGCATTTAAGAGACGCTCATAATTTATTTAACGCTAGGTTTAATCTTCCCATAAAGCCCCATCCTCTTGCTGAGATAGTAGGTAAAACAAAAGGTTCTTCGGAGACTTTAGCATCATCATTCTCAGGAATTCAGGGCCAAAATGGATCAATAAGCCTAAGACCTGCTCAGAGAAAGAAAATTGCACGTCAAATGGCTCAAGCTGTTGGATCATATAAAAGCTTCGCAATAAGAAAAGAAGCAGAGCTGAGAGAAAAAGGTCAATTTACTGCAGAACATGTTAAATCTAAAAAAGAACGAATACAGCAGGAGCGTTCTTTGTATGAGGAGTACATGGATTATATTGATACGGGAGCGAGGCATAATGAGCTTGTTAGTCGTGTTTATCCCTGGGAAATCACGGGTATTGAATGCGGAGGTGATGATTCGTCTCGGGTTAATGCTGTTGAAAGCATGATAGTAACACTTGAAAAAAGACAGCAGCTCTTGTTCGAGCTGCAGAGAGAAGGTGTTAGGCATCCACTGTTCACTGATTTTATGATGAATAAATTATCGTTAGAGCATCCAGATCAGAGCTATAGTGATTTGGAGGGGCGTTTAGGTGATCTGATTAAAGAAAAAAAATACCTTGCTTCCATATTAAAAGAGATTAAAGCGCAACTAATACAACCTGTCCAATTATATGAATATTCCCCAACAAAGAGAGAGTTAATTAATATATCTGAATTGATTATGACTTATAGAGAATCTTTTGAGTTATTTTTAGCTGGAGTGCATATTAAAGAAAGATCAAAATATGGGAAGTTAGGTGATAGGGTAGATCGGGATCCGGCTCTAATGGATAAAGCTGAGAGATATAACGAATTATTTATTCAGGGGCTAGATAACTATTTTGGAAACAGATTGAATTTAGACGTCACAAAAGAAGCTGCTTCATCTCAATTCCAGGAGCATGAAGAAGCTAGAGCAGATGTTGATGGAAAGGCTGTTGAGGAGACTGAAGAAACAAAAGAAATAAAAGAAATAAAAAAAGGGTCTTCTAGTCAATTTGAGGAATTTAAAAAAGCTAGAGCAGCTATTGGCGGAAAGGCTGCTGAAGAAACGAAAGAAACAAAAAAAGATTTTTCTAGTCAATATGAGGAATTAAAAAAAGCTAGATCAGATGTTGGTGGAAAGAAAAAAAGTAATGGACCAGATCAAAAAAAGTAATTTTTTTAATTTTACCCATTAGTTGTATTATTTTGCAGTGGACATCCCTAGTTGTATTATTTTGCAGTGGACATCCCTTTTTTTACAGCATTCAGCATCCTCACCCAACCTTGATAAGCTTGCTCATAAAAATCCTTTTGTTCATCTGGTTTATACATTTCTCCACACGACCAGTACGAGGCTACATCATCTAAAGACTTAAGATAGCCACATCCGACAGCAGCTAACATCGCGGCACCCAATGCAGTGGTTTCGACTTGAGACGGACGTTTAACGGTAATATCACAGGTGGATGCTAAGTACTGTAAAAACCAAGGGTTTTTTGCCATGCCACCGTCTGCATGTAAAACACGTAATGGAAAAGATGCACTTTCTTGAATACAATGCATAATATCATTTGTTTGATACACAACGGTTTCTAGTGCCGCACGTACGATATGTTCACGCGTTGTGCCTTGGGTCAGCCCTGTAATACGAGCCCCTCCCGGTGTTATCCAATGCGGCGCGCCAAGACTCGTAAATGAAGGTAAAAAATATACCCCTGCATTGTCAGAGAGTTGTCTTGCATAGTGTTCGCTATCTGCGTATTCAGGTAAAATTTTTAAATCATTTCGTAGCCATTTTAAGGTTGTGCCTGCATGATAAATGCTACCTTCTAGTCCATAAGCCACAATGCCTTGTACTTCATAAGCAATGGTTGTTAAAAGGTGAGGGGAGCGTATGGGCTTTTCCCCTGTATTTAACAACAAGAATCCACCGCTGCCATATGTTGCTTTCATCATGCCGGCTTCAACACACGCCTGACCCACTAAGCTTGATTGCTGATCGCCTGCCATGGCTGTAATTGGAATGCTCACCCCTAAAATATCAGGGTGTATCTCGCCAAAATCGCCTGTATTGGGTAAAACCTTTGGCAGCACAGATTTTGGAATAGAAAAATATGTAAGTAAGGCATCATCCCAAACACGCTGCTCGATATCAAACAGTAAGGTTCTTGATGCATTGGTCACATCCGTTGCATGTTGAGCCCCATGGGTTAAACGCCATAGTAAATATGAATCAATCGTACCAAAGGCTAAGTCGCCTTGTTCTGCTAAAGCCTGTGCAGAAGGCACATGTGCTAATAACCACTGTAACTTACTTGCAGAAAAATACGCATTGGGAATTAAACCTGTTTTTTCCTGCATAAAGCATAGTTCTTCTTTAGGGCAAGCCGTGAAGAATGCCTCTGTACGCGTATCTTGCCAAGAAATAGCAGGACCCAAACAACGATGTGTTTTTTTATTCCAAATAACAGTCGTTTCACGTTGATTGGTAATACCACAAGCACGAATATCAGCTGGATTGATTTTAGCGGAAACCTCACGAATGGCTAAACAAGTTTTCTCCCAAATTTCGTCTGGATCTTGTTCAACCCAACCGGGTTTAGGGTAGGTCGTCGTTAAAGTATGTTGGCTTTGATAACAGATATTGCCCTTATCATCATACAATATGGCTCGTGTGCTACTACTGCCTTCATCTATTGCCAAAAAATACATATATTTTTTTAAGCTTAATTTAAATTGCAATTATCCTAGCATTTAGATTTAGAACAGGCAAAATAGCTTTGTTTATTTATGTGGTGGTTTTTTCGGATTAGAGGGGGTGTCTTCGGAAGACGCCTCAGCAGCACCTTGTTGTAATGATTGTGCGAGTTGTTTTTTTTCTTTAAAAAGCTGGCCAAGTTTTTCTGAAATTTTTTCTGCGGCTTTGTTCTGATTAGCAACGGTTGCATGATAATGAGAGGTATCAGCCCAGCTGAGATCACTTTCTCCACTAAAGTGTTTACTTTGTAACAATGGAATCTCATCGCCCCCGATTACAAAATGTTCTTTATCGTAAACCCCAGGACCACTAGCATAAATAACCAAATTAAAATAAGCCTCATCAAAAAAGCACTTATATTGCTCAAATTTATCCAATTGACTTAGATGTTGAAATTCAACTATTGCACGCCTAAAGGCGTAAATATCTGTTATTTGATAAGGTTCTCTTGATATTGTTGAAGGGAGGACTCCGCCTCCTGAAGCAAGATAATCATCTCGCATCTCGTTTAATTTTTCCTCTAGTACTCCTCTTAGCAGGAGTGCTTGTGTCTCGCCCTCCATTAAAGGCTGCATGACCCATAATCCAGGACTTTTGTGTCGTCTATTCGCGTCAAAAAAGCTTTTTTCTACGACATTTGAAACAAGCGAGTCGATGTTCTCTTCTTGATATTGATTAAAAATAATTTCTCTCACCTTTTTTAAGGTATTACTTTCTGAGTCTTGAGGAAAAAGACAGTTATTATTGTCTTTTACTTTAAGTAATTCGCCTTTTTTCAATAATAAGATATCGGGTAATCCAACAGCAAGTGACTCATCAAAATCTGTATATATGCGCGTGCCTACAGTTTGTAATAGACCTTCTTCATCTTGAGATGAAACACGAAGTGCAGGGGTTAATGTTCTTACAATATCTGATGCAGCCGCCAAATTACCCCATTCAGATTGGGATTCTTTTCTTGCCATTTCAAGTAATGCCAACTGAGTTGTAGCACTGCTTGCATCTAAACTTCCATCTTTGAGGCATCGCTGTAATTCATCTTCAATATTATCTAATGAAAATAATTCAATGCCTTGTTGCTCACAAAATTTATTTAATCTTGCTTGTCCTATATGCGATAAGTTTTTAGGTTCATATATGAGTCTAAAATGATGTTCTGGATAACGCTTTATTGCATTTAGCAAGCGTATTTCATTATGAATGCCACCCAAAGGGTCATCGCTGCTCGGTTTAGTAAACCAAATCTTTAATTCATGTTGTGTTGAACAGGGCAACATATCCTCTGCTGCACTTGCTGCACTTGTTTCGTCAGGTAAATAAAGGTGTTCGACAGAGGTAAAATTTTTCGGCATGCTAATCTCCTCTATAAGATTGAAGGTTAAGTATCTTAAATACTTAAAGTATAGACTAAGGCATGTGTTTTGTTGAAAAAAAAAGCACTTCAGGCTATGATGAGGCTGTCTGTTTTTTTGATGATTTTTATATGCCTAGTTACCGCTGCCCTATTACTCTCGAAATTGTTAAAGTACCTGTGATTACAAATAGGGGGAATGTTTATGATTTTGTGAGTATTGCGACATGGTTATTATCGGAGGGTGGGAAAAATCGTAACGATCCACTCACTCGCGAAGTCATTGATATTTTAATTTATAACCGTCCTTTGCTCGAGGTGAGCGATCCTGTAGAGCCACTGACTCCAGAAGAAAAAAATTCAATAGCTTCGTTATATGCTGATTTAAAAGGTCGTTATTTCGGTGTGCTGACTGTTAACGGCATTGATGAGTTAGAAGGGATGCGTGATAAAATAGATGGTGTTCACCATGAACGTATTAAGGAATATTTGAAAGCTGCAGATGGTTCGAAAGATGCCTATATATTACGACACTTGAGATGTGTTCGTGATGCAAGGCAAATACTGAATTATGTGGTTCAGGAAGGCTTCAATAAAGGGATGTCATTAGCGCTGGTTTTAGCTTTTTCTTCAGAAGGTATGAAATTATTAGTGGCGAATAATCATCGTTTAGCGGGTTTAATTTCAGAAGCAACACTGAATCATGTGATTCAGGAAGGCGCCAATAAAGGGTTGTCATTAGCGCTGCTTTTAGCTTCTTTTTCAGAAGGTAGGAATTTATTAGCAGCGAATAATCATCCTTTAGCGGGTTTAATTTCAGAAGCAACGCTGAATCATGTGGTTCAGGAAGGCCCCAATAAAGAAAAGTCATTAGCGCTGGCTTTAGCTTATTCTTCAGAAGGTATGGCATTATTAGCAGCGAATAATCATCGTTTAGCGGGTTTAATTTCAGAAGCCATGCTGAATCATGTGATTCAGGAAGGCCCCAATAAAGGGATGTCATTAGCGCTGGCTTTAGCATCTTCTTCAGAAGGTATGGCATTATTAGCAGCGAATAATTATCGTTTAGCGGGGTTAATTTCAGAAGCCATTCTGACTCAGGTGATTCGCGCAGGACCTAATCAAGGGAAATCAATAACCTCTTTATTAACTGCTAATGGCTGGGAAGGTGTAGAGAGGGTTGAGGCGGCTGAAGCGGCTGTTGCTGTAGGTATTTTAGAGCCCAAATCTGTAAAAAGGAAAAGTGATTACCTGGAAGAAAATCAAAATAAAAAAAATAGACAGCTTGCTGCAAGTAGCGCTTCATCTCAAGGGATATTTTCACCTACTGACACAGTTCCCACAAGATTTGATACGCATGCGCCAAATAGCTTGCCTTAAACAAAAGCAATGGAGCTAAGGTTATAATAATTATTATTCTTGGTATAAACTAATGAGTATCTATTGCCTACGAAATGGATTTCTGAATGCGCTTAGGGCTGAAACAAATTACTCAGAGATTACCACTATGTATTTTGATGGTGCTGGCTTTACAAGCCCATGCTTTATCTCCTTTTCAAAAAGTTGTTGAAACCGATGCACATGAGGGCCCTACCTGTGTACCGCATTTAAATCGGCTTTATTTTGTAACCCAACCTAAGTTTTCAGCGCATCCGCCATACACCTCTATTCAGTATCTTGACCTCGAAACAGAAACCGTTCATTCATGGCTTCAGTATTCAAACATGGTGAATGGTATGTGGCTGGCAAAAGATAAAAAAAGCCTGCTGGTTGCCGAACAAGGCACGGACCAAACGCCGGGCGGCATTGCAAAGATTAATTTAAAAACAAAAAAAAGAAAAGTTGTGGTTAATCATTTTAAAAATAAAGTGTTTAATTCCCCTAATAAAGCACTGCTTTCCAAACGAGAGATTATTTATTTTTCTGATCCTAATTATGGTTTCCTTCAAGGCTTTAAAGGTAAACCTAAGTTGCATAATGCCGTTTATGCTTATTCGATGCGTACGGAACAGTTGACACGTTTAACAGAAGATTTAGTGATGCCACATGGGCTGGGTTTATCCTCTAATGAAGATTATTTATATATTTCAGATACGACAGCGATTGACTCCAAAGATCCTATTAATTTGAATGCTTCTCATGATATTTACCGAGCAAAACTATTAACGCCTATTCAACTTGGGGCATTAGAGCATCTGATTACAGTCAAACAAGCCGTTCCGGATGGATTTATAGTTTTACCCAATGATGGTATGTTGGTTGCAACGAAAGCAGGTCTGTATGTCTACGACAAACAAGGCCATTTGAAAGCAAGGCACAAGTTACCGGATGCACCTATTAATTTAACCATTTGTAATCACTGGCTTTTCGTGACTGCAGATAGTGCTATTTATCGGGCTAAACTGAGTGATCACCCATAGGAAATAAACATGATAGAAAAAATAACACATCGTACTTTGCAAGGATATGGCATTGTGCTGCCGATTTGTATTTGTATTTATGCTTTTTTCTGCTTGATGCCACTTGACGTAAAAATAGCTTTTGTAGGTTTTAGTTTACTGACGGCTGTGAGTTTGAACTTGTTTAGCCAGAGTTTGGTGTTACGTTTTATGGTGTCGTTGTTTACGATTATTGTTTCTTGGCGAATCGGGGTTTTATACCATATTCCAGCGTGGCTGAGTGTTTTGTTTCTAGGTTTTTTTCTGCTGCAGGCTTTTTATTTTATAAACCTGGTGCATGAGGATTTATCGGGTCATCGTATTTCAAAAAAAATTCCACCTCATTATATGAGTCCCTATGAGTGGCAATTATTATTTATTCGTTTATATATAGGTCTTGATTTGATTCCGCATTTTACTGAAAAGCTTTTTGCAGGTTCCGTTCGTTTATCCGATGTTCATGCGTTTATGGACCTTGGTGTTCCGTATGCTTATGCAGCTGTTATTTTATCGGGTTGTATTGAATTGGCATGCGCGATTTCAATTAGTTTTGGTTTCTTCACGCGTCTTGGGAGTGTTTTTTTATTTTGTTATTTAATTATTGCTTCTTTTTTAGGACATCATTTCTCTCTTGGATTTATTTGGGCGTCTTCTGGTGGGGGGTGGGAGTATCCCGTTTTTTGGGCAACGCTTGTGCTGACATTTTCTGTTTTTGCGCCCTATAAGTTTTCAGTGGATGCTTATCTGTATCGGGAGTATGCGCTTCCGCGCTGGATAAAAAAATTAATCGGCAGCGCGGAGCGATTAAAGTAATTTTAATGCACTCAGCATTTCTCTGACTGTATTGAGCGGTAAGCCCATCACAGAATAAAAGCAGCCATCAATCTGAGAGATAAATTGTCCGATGTAACTTTGAATGCCATAGCTACCGGATTTATCTTTATAGTTTTCGGTGGCAAGATAATGTCGAATGTCTTTATCTGTTAGGTTAGAAAAAGTCACATAGGTTGTATTCATGCGGATTTCTTGATGATCATGATAAGTCAGACCAACACTGGTTATCACGCGATGTGTTTGATTGGCATATTGCTTTAGCATATTAAAAGCATCGTTTTTAGAGTTGGGTTTTCCTAAAATCTGATTGTCTAAGACAACTTCTGTGTCAGCACATAAAATAGGTCGGGGAGTCAAAGCGTTATCTATTACTTTTTGCCAAGCAGCTGACAATTTTTCTGCTGTGACACGTTTGGAATAACACTCAGGTGTTTCGTTAGGGCTTACAATTTCAGGGGTATCAATTGCTAATATTTCAAACGGTACTTCCATTTGTTGAAGTAACTCTTTTCGTCTCGGGCTTTTGGATGCTAAATAAATTTTCATGAATAAAAAATCTCATTATTTTTTGAGGGGAGTATAGCGGTTACGGTATGATGATTGAAAGTTTTCTTAGCTGGAAAGTCATGGATACAAATAATAAAAAAAGATGTTTTGGCGATAAGCCAGGACAAACGTTATATGCTGAGTATCACGATAAGGAATGGGGTGTGCCTCAGCATGAAGACCGTCAATTATTTGAAATGTTAATTTTAGAGGGGGCGCAAGCAGGGTTAAATTGGGAGACAATTTTAAAAAGGCGCGAAGGGTATCGAGAAGCTTTTCATCAGTTTGACCCCAAACGTGTTGCACTGATGACAGACGAAAGGCTAGAAGCGCTTCGACAAAACCCAAAGATTATTCGTAATAGATTAAAAATTAATTCAGCTAGAAAAAATGCCAAGGTATTTTTGGCTATTCAGGCTGAATATGGTTCGTTTGATGTGTATCTCTGGGGTTTCGTGAATCATACGGCGATTGTGAATCATTGGCGATGTGCAAGTGAAGTACCCGTGACAACCCCTGAAAGTGATGCTTTATCAAAAGATTTGAAGCGGAGGGGGATGTCATTTGTTGGTTCAACGATTATGTATGCCTATATGCAAGCGGTTGGTCTGGTGAACGATCATTTAATATCTTGCTGCTGTTATAAAAAATAATACTTTCCTGCAATAAGGCGAGCACCTGTGTGTAAGATGCCTTAAAATAAAATATACCTTGTCATGCTATGTATTAGAAGTTAAAATACAAAATATGAATGCTATCTCAAACATTACAACGCAAATAAGAAAAGGCACCTTAGACTTTTTAGTGCTCGCCATGTTAAAAAATAAATCCAAATATCCGAGAGAAATCATGGATGAACTGGATCAAGAGGGGGTGCACTTGGTTGAAGGGACCGTTTATCCTTTGTTTTTAAGGCTTTTAAAAAATAAATTTGTTCAGTATGAATGGATTGAGGCTTACGGCCACCCGCGTAAATATTACACCTTAACGCGAGAAGGCATGATTGCACTAAAGCAGTATGAACAAGAGTGGAAAAAACTCGATCAATTATTAGAAAAAATTAAAAATAATCAGCTGAGCTGATTTGCCCATCTCCCTATAGCAGCCTGATGATGGCAATCGCGTCATTGACAATGGTTCCTTATATGGTACCATATGGGTATGACTAAATTTGATAAATTAATAATAAAAATGCGCGCCAATCCTCGTGATTGGCGTATTGATGATTTAAAAGCCATTGCCGAAAGAATGAGTATTAATTATCGTCAACCAGGAACCAGTCATGTTACTTTTAGATTTCCTAATGGATCTAAATTGACAGTTCCTTCTCATAAACCGATTAAACCAGTTTATATTAAGCAATTTTTAGAACTGCTTGATGAGGGAGGATTTTTAGATGAGTAAATATAATTATCCGGCAATAATACAGCCACTTTCAGAAGAAGAAGGAGGCGGTTATTTAGTAAGCTTTCCGGATCTGCCAGGCTGTATTGCAGATGGAGCAACGCCAGAAGAAGCTTTTCATCAGGCAGAAGATGCAATGAGTGCTTGGATGAAAACAGCGGAAGCGTTTGGAGATCAAATACCAAAACCAAGTTTACCCAATAAATTTAGTGGCCAGTGGAGAATGCGTGCTCCAAAATCACTCCATGCAGCTTTAGCTTCTCGGGCAAAAGAAGAAGGGGTTAGTTTAAATACGCTGACGATTACCTTGCTTGCGCAGGGGCTGGCTAAAGGTAAAAATAGCTAGGAATACTCTTTCTATTTGCTCTTAAGGTGTTTTCCTTGAGTTCGTTTGTGCTGTTTATGGCGTGTTTTATCGGTTGAACGTCGTTCAGAAAAACGAGAAGCATTTAATACTTCTGCTTCGCGTAGTTTAAGATAGTTGTCTAAACGACGTTTATCTAACTCGCCAGATAAAATAGCTTCTTGGACGGCGCAACCAGGCCCACACTGATGTTTACAGTTATTAAACTGGCACTGTAAGCGATATGCTTCAATATCTGAGAAAGTCATTGCAATGCCTGTTTTGCAATCGGTCAGTTGGAGTTCTCGGATCCCTGGTGTATCTAGAATTAAGCCGCCGGTATTTAAGGCGATAAGAGATCGTCGCGTTGTGGTATGACGGCCTTTTTTATCATCAGCTCTGACATCAGCTGTTGCCTGTCGGTTTTCACCCAAAAGCGTATTAATCAATGTTGATTTTCCGACGCCAGACGATCCAAGCATGGCAATGGTTGTGCCGTTTGTTAACCAGGGAGATAAAACCAATTTGCTTTGTGTATCGAGGCAGTTAACCGCTTCAACAGATAAATTCGCATCAAGCGATTGAATCGCATGAACAAAGGCCTCTGGTGTTTCTGCTTTGTCTTTTTTGCTTAAAAGAATCACGGGTTTAGCGCCTGATTCGTTGACTAAAGCAAGAAAGCGCTCGATTCGATTGAGATTAAAATCTTCGTTCATCGAGGAGACAATAAAGGCAGTATCAACATTGGCAGCAATTAATTGCTTTTTAAGCTGACTGCCTGCAGACTTTCTAGAAAAACTTGTTTTACGTTCAAGTAGATGTAAAAATTGTTTTTGATTGTTCAGCAACAGCCAGTCACCGACGACCATTTCTGGCATGCTCGGCAGGAGTGTTAAATTAAATGTTTCTGAGTCTGTCGTAACCGTAATTTCAGTTCTATATAATTCAACCACACGAGCAGGAATAAAAATACTCGCATCTGATGCGAGCAGTGCGGTGCATGCTTGCTGAAAAAATGGCTGCCAGCCTAAAGCAGTCAGTGCTTTATGATTTAACAATTTTTAGCCTATTTTTTATTTACCTAATTTAATCAATACTTTTCGGCCTTTTAGTTTTCCATTTTTAATAAAAGGATAAACTTGATTGAGCTCGGTTCGCTTAATTGCAACATAGGCATAAAGTGCCGAAATATCAATTTTACCAATATGATTGGCATCTAATCCTGCATCTTTGGTCAAAGCACCGAGTATATCGCCTGGACGGATTTTATCTTTTCTTCCTGCTGTAAAACACAAGGTTATCATTTCGGGCTGAGTGATTGTAGTCGCTGTTGTATTTAATGCGTCAATATCACCCCATGGAATCGAAGCGTTTGATTTTTCTTCTAGTGTACATAAGCGCTCGGCGTCTGAAGGCATCGTTAAGCTTAAAGCAATGCCCTTGTTACCTGCACGTCCCGTGCGGCCAATACGGTGAACATGCACATCGTAATCAAAAGCAAGATCATAATTAATAACAGCAGGCAAAGCTTTTATGTCTAAGCCTCTGGCAGCTACATCTGTCGCCACTAAAATAGAGCAACTGCGATTGGAAAATCGAATCATGGCTAAATCGCGAGCCGTTTGTTCTAAATCACCATTGAGTGCCATCACACTAAAGCCTTCTTTGCTTAACCGGGCTGTTAAATGGGTGGTTTGATCTTTCGTATTACAAAAAATAAGGGCTGATTCAGGCTGGTGATAATATAAAAGTGCTTTTAGTACAGCAAGCTTATCGGCTTGCCGGGGTACCTCATAAAATTGTTGGGTGATATCTGTAGTATTTACAGCTTCTTTAATTTCAACCCGCGTTGGGTTTATCATAAATTTATCAGCAAGCTGGCTAATTTCATCAGGATAGGTTGCTGAAAATAATAAAGTTTGTTTTTTAGAAGGACAGAAAGAAACCACTTCTTTAATCGCTTCTTCGAAGCCCATATCGAGCATTCGATCTGCTTCGTCTAACACGAGTGTTTTTAAATGATCTAGGCCTAAAGATGCAAGGTCTAAATGTTTTTGTACGCGGCCTGGTGTGCCGATAATAATATGTGCACCATGCTTTAAAGAGTCGAGTTGAGGTCGCATGGGCATGCCACCCGAAAGGCTTAGCATTTTAATGTTGGGCATTAAACGCGCAAGGCGGCGTAATACTTGTGTAACTTGTTCTGCAAGCTCGCGTGTTGGACATAACACCAATGCCTGAACGTTATAAGATGTGATATCTAGATGATTTAACAAAGCCAAGCCAAAAGCGGCTGTTTTACCACTACCTGTTTTAGCTTGTGCAATCACATCTGCATTTTTAAGCATAATCGGCAAGCTTTGGGCTTGTATGGGGGTCATATCTTGAAAATCTAACGCTGCAAGATTGGTTAATAACTCTGTTTTTAATGACAAAGAAGCAAAAGAAGAAATATTTTTTATATCTGGATTATTCACAAGATCACATAAAGAAATAATTAAAATGAATCATATAGTAACATAGTTTGTAACTGGTTCTAATTTAATTGAATTGGATTGAATTAAACACTTTCTAACAGAGGTGTTGATGACAGAGAAATTTAAGAAGGATGCTGTATTTTAATGCTTCTGAGGGTCGCTTAGATTTAAGTTTGAACCCGACCCCATTGATTTATTTAGTACGAATACCTTAGAATATCTGTCTGTTTTTTAAGCAAGAAAAGTGCATGCCAGTTATTAATCAAGAAGTTAGAGCTGTATTAGATGATTTACTCATCAATGTATTATCTCAAGCCGCACCGGAAGATAGAATTGATGAAATGAGTGTTGAACACGTATTTGATTATGATGGGTGTCTCGGGGATTATGATGGAGAGGACATTCCAGAAGAAATGCAGGCTGCTGATCAGCAATTTTGGCAAGATTTAAAAGATGAAATACATGAGCAGACCAAAGGGTTACCCTCTGATAGGCGTTGTATCAGCATTGGTACCGCAAGACAATCTAAAGAATGCGATGACTTAGGTATAGCGGTTAATCATTCTCCTTCTTGTTTTATTATCTATGATGAAAGGGCTTTATTTTTAGATGTAATATTTGATCCATTCTTACTCGCAGATGTAAAAGATGGATTGCTTCCTGGTACATCGTATCAGTATATTATGGATCCGATGTATCAAGGTTCGCATGCCACATGGTATTTTGATGAGTCAAAAATAAGTCTTATTTATGCAAAAGCACATCGTGCGGCATCGTTTAATCCTTATGGCACAGTGCAACTGACGTTTTATGACGATAGGCAAGATATTCTTGATGGCCTATATGATTTCTTTACAAGCAATGCAGCTTTATTACCTGATAATTTGGCTTTATATTTGTGTCAGTATCGACGTGGGCAAGGGATTTTATATAGCTATCCAGATATTTACGGCATTTCGGTTCAAGATTCACTTGGCATTGATTTTGAATATGAAAATACAGTCAGGGAGCTCGGTATTTATATTCATCAAGCATCGTTTCAAAGAGGATTAAGCAGGCCTTTACATATTCCAGAAATTCAAGCCCTTGGTTTGGAGCAAATTATTCATGATTTAAGATGTACGGATACTGTGACGACTCAACTGGGTCATATGATTTTCACACCACCTTCTGATACAGTAAATATAGATGATATAGAAGAAACTGAAAGTATAGAAGATATAGAAGATGCAGGAGAGTGCGAGAGCATGTATCCATCAACATGACCTTTTAAATGACATATTAAGTTTAGGTTAAATATGACTCATACCAACCATACTAATCATATTAATTGGACTAGCAAGCAGTGCCTGACGAAGCTGTTTCCTTTGATTATTACGATATCTTTTGGAATGGATGTGTTTGTGCCGGCCATTCCAAGCATGGGGATTTATTTTCATACAACCGTGAGTACGATGCAGGCAAGTCTTTACTTGTTTATGCTCAGCGTTGCGGTTGGACAGTTGTTTATTGGCCCTCTGGCTGATAGGTTTGGGCGGCGTTGTCTTGCGCAATATACAGCTTTATTTTTTTTGGTCGGATCAGTGCTTGCATCTCAGGCAATATCTGTCCCTGTTTTATTTATTGCCCGAGTGATTCAAGCCATCGGTGCGTGCGGTACTTACTTGCTTTGCTTTATTATTGTTCGGGATAATTTTTCAACACAAGATTGTGGGCGTCTATTTAGCTTGCTTGCAGGGGTTAATTCTATTGCTGCAAGTACCGCACCTATTATTGGGGGAATTTTATTAGACTGGACGCAAAATTGGCGCAGTGCTTTTTATTTTTTAATTGCATTGGGGCTTGTGATTACTCTAACCGTTTATAAAAATATTCCGGTATATTTTTACACAAAACCTGATGTAAAAGATGGGTTGTTGGCGCGTTGGCGACGTATTATTTGTAATGCGCATTTTAGAAAATATACGCTGATTTCTGCAAATGGCATGCTGGGTTTATATTTATTTTGTGCTTTATCCCCTGAAGTTTTAATCACGAAATTAGGGTTAAGTGGTACGGACTATGGGTTATGGTTTGGGTTAAATGCTATCACCGCATTTACAGCTAATTTTATTGCGGCACGTTTAACGCTGCGTAAAAAGCTAGAACACATTATTTGTTATGGTTTAATTATCATGGGGTGTTCGGCGTTTACTATGTTTTTAATTGATTTGCTTCTAAATATAAGCGTTTTAAAATTTATGCTACCCATGCTTTGCTTAACCTTTGGGATTGGCTTAAGCATGGGGTGTGCTACAGCACTAGCACTCAGAGATTTTGAACATATTGCGGGAACAGCAACCTCATTAATAAGCGCTTCTCAATTTAGTCTTGCAGGTTTGGTTGGAATATTGATTACTTATTTTCCCCTGGGCCCCACAAGCCTTGCCTTACCCATGCTCGTGCTGATTTTATTTAATTTTAAAGTCTTCATTAAGCCATGACAATTTTTAGGTTCAAGTAGGGGCCATTTAAATTAAAAGGCCTGCTTTAAGTACGGTAAAAAATAGTTGGTAAGATATAAGGCATGTCTATATAATGCCGTTTTTTTATTACTTATACTTAAAAATTGGAGTGCTCAATGCCAAAGTCTTTATCAAGAAGCCTGACTGAAGGTGCTATTATTGGTGGTACTTGGGGTGCCTTAGCGAGAACCTTTACCTTTCTTTCGACGGCACCTATTTTTTTTGGTAATGCGTTATTAATTACCTTAGCTGCTGAAAGTTTGTCTGGAGGAGAGCATGGTGAAGCGGCAGGCAACTATTATGCTGATTCTTTAACACCTGCTGAGCTGTATGAAAATGGAAAAGATATTGTTGCCTGTGGTGCAATCACAGGTGCCATGGTGGGTATGGGTTTTGCTCTGGCAAGAAAAGGGATGTTTGCAATCGAACACGTCGAAGAGAGAGGGCAGAGAGAACCGCAAACTGCTCCTCATCTGAATTAATTGAACAGAGCCTTTAATATTGGCGCGCTTGAGTTACCGCATAGGCTAATACAAGCGCCGTTGGCAGGTATTAGTTGTGCCCCTTTTAGGGCATTATTTTCGCATTATACAAAGCCTGCTTATGCAGTCACAGAAATGATTTCTGCGCATTCTATGCGACAGCATCAAACATTAAATCCGCGTTATTTAACACGGTCAAAGCAGGAAGGGCCTTGGTGTATTCAATTATCAGGGCAAGATGCAAAGTTACTGGGTGAGGCCACACAGGTGGCAACAAGTTATGGCCCAGATTTAGTTGACTTAAACTGCGGTTGTCCGAAACCTAAAATTCGTGCGAGAGGATGTGGTTCGGCTTTAATGGATACCCCCAAAAAACTCGCATCTGTGGTGGGTGCGATGAGAAAGGCAACGCACTTGCCTTTAACGGTAAAAATTCGCGTAGCAGGTCATACATCCGATAAGGCTTATTTAGAGGCTGCAAATATTATTGAGGCTTGCGGTGCGGATGCAATCATTGTGCATGGGCGGCATCATTCTGAAGACTATGATGTGACTGCTAATTATGCGCAAATTAGGCGTGTGGTTGAGCGCGTAAATATACCGGTGATTGCAAATGGTGATGTATGTGACACAGAAAGCATGCAAACTTGTTTTGAGGCATCAGGTGCTGCAAGCATTATGATTGCTCGAGCAAGTATTGGTAAACCATGGCTTTTTCAGCAGTTACTCGATAACTGTATTATGCAGCCATCAGGCGCCGACATTTTAAAATTATTTAAAATACATATTAATCAACTGGCGCTGCTTGAAGGGTCTGAAACAGTCGCATTATTTCAGGCTCGGCGATTAATCAAATGGTATTTTCCTGATTTAGATAGCAATCAGCTGGCATATTGCTATAAACTCCAAGCTTTGAAAGCTTTATATCTTACATTAGAAGCATATTATGACTAAAATCGGGCAGTTTAATGCATTAAAAGTTGTTAAATTAGTAGACTTTGGTGTTTATTTAGATGGCAATGATTTAGGTGAAATTTTATTACCTAATAAAGTCGTGCCAGAGCATACAAGTATCAACGATATTTTAGATGTTTTTCTTTATTTTGACTCTGAAGATAGACTCATTGCGACAACCGTTCGTCCTTATGCGGAACTGGGTCAGTGTGCTTATCTAAAAGTCATTGATACCAATCATGTGGGTGCTTTTTTAGATTGGGGCTTAGATAAAGATTTGTTAGTGCCAAGACCTGAGCAGCATATGGTTATGGAAAAAAACAAATCTTATTTAGTGTATTTAAAGCAAGATCGTGAAGGACGTATTTTTGCGAGTACAAAGCTTGATTATTTTTTAGATAAAACACCAGCATCTTTTAAACCCGGTGATGCAGTGGATTTATTGATTGCTGACACGACAGATTTAGGCACCAAAGTAATTATTAATCATCAATATTGGGGCTTAATATATGCTTCTGATATTTTTCAAAATGTACGTTACGGGCAAAAAACAAAGGGATATATTCAAACCATACGTGATGACGGAAAAATTGATGTAACCCTGAGAAAATCAGGACAGAGCAATCGTCATGATTTAGCTGGGCGTATATTAGCCGAATTAGAGCAGCAAGGTGGTTTTTTAGGATTACATGATAAAAGCCCTGCATTTGATATTCAACGTGTTTTCAATGACAGTAAAAAAAGCTTTAAAAATGCAATCGGACGTCTTTATAAACAAAGAAAAATTGATATAGAAGCGAACGGTATTCGCTTGAAAACGCCTGAGAATAAATAAAAAAAATCATCGCTACTTGAATAATACGTGGGTAGCGATGATTAAAGTCAGTTAAAATTCAAACATTTATTTTTGATTTTTTAATTTATTATATTCTGCTTTTGCAGCATCAACTTCTTTTTGATGTTTTTTAATTTTATTTTCGTTATGTGTTAGTTTTGCAGCACCTAATTTTGCTTTAGCGCTTGATATACCGAGACTTGCTTTGCCTAAATCAGCCACAGAAGCAGGTGCAGCACTTACATTAGCACTTAATCCAAGTGAAGCCGCACCTAAAAGTAAAGCAGGTAAGACATGTAATTTCTTCATGATAAAACTCCCTTTAAATTCAAGTTGATTAGAACACAAGTAATGTATAGTAAAGAATTTGTCATAAATCAAAAGGGGAGTGATTTTAATCTTGTTTTGCGTGTGTTATAACCCTATGGGTTATTGTAATGGAGCACGATACTTATGACGGGTGACACACGTATTTGGAAAGCTGTTTTTTTATGGGTCATCAGCACTCAAGTAGTCACAGCACATACGATACCGCTTTTTATGAGTGTCGACGCGAGCACATTTTTCACGAAGCCAGGCATCACGCAAAATATTAATTTATTCAATAACTTGGGAAATACTTATGTTGCAGCCAAGCATTGGGATAATAAAACAACGCTTTTGTTTGGTGTGGGGGCAACGACGTATCAAAAAAATAATATTATATTTAATACGGGCCTACGATATTTAGCCACGTCTGATATTTTATTAAACGGTAACGTGTGGCAACTGAATCAAGCGCAATTTAATAATTTATCATATAACTATCGTGTTAAAAGTGATTTGCTTCTCGTAGAAAATGCAATCTCATACGCGCAATATGTTATACAACCGAGTTTTATTCTAGGTCTAGGGTATGCTAAAAATACAGCCAGCGCTTATCAAACTAGCCCGATTTATAATCATGCTGCGACCGCAAACCAAGCATTTACTGATAAAAGCACATCGCAATTAGCTTATGAAATAGGTGCGGGTCTTGATTATTATTTATTAAAACCTGCGGTGATTGAGCTTGCTTATCGTTTTATTGGGGCAGGTAAAGGTTATTTAGGCTACTCTCCGTTACAAAATACAAGCAATCGCTTTTCTACAGGAAATATTTATTATCAGACCATCAGCTTAGGGATTAGGCTTTATTATGATCATACCTATTAAACAAGTTATTTTTGTTTTTTTTATTTGTTTTTTTTCAGTAATCACTTACGCCAATCATCCTATTTTTAATATTCAGTTGGCGACAGGCAGTGCGGCACTGCCGAGTCATGTCGGACGTTATGATCCCCCGACAGAGCATTTTTTTACAATTACAAATAAAAGCACACATCATATAGCGGACGCAGCGTATTATTTACCCGATTTTCTTGTGAAAAACACAGAAAAATCAACCTGCGGTTCAGTGCTACAGCACAATAGCAGCTGCCAATTGGCCGTGATATTGCGTCCGAATCAACTCGGGCAATTTAATGGAGATTTAAAAGTATGTGCAGGTAATGGCTTGTGGTGCTCGCGTTATCCAAATGGACTCGCGGTGACAGTCACAGAAAAAGAAATTGTTTCAACAAACTGTCATGAAGCGCAAACACGTCCATTTTCAGATTTAACTTGTAGAGGGGCCAAGCAATTTTCAGATAACTTTGAAAGCTTTATCCAACAGGTTTTAAACCAATCGACCACACATCGGCAATTTCATTATTTTCAGCATCAGCCCAGTGTTGATGAAACCACGGTTCCATGTTTAGAGGCGCGGCAAGCCGGGGAAATATTAGACCCTAATATACAAGGTGGCAGTATACCACTATGTGATTTAATGGGATATGCGTTAAGCAATGCACGCCCTAATCATCAATCAGAATCAGAATCAAAAACCAAGCAGTTTCCGCCTTATTTAACGCGATTATTAGGGACTTCTTATCCAATTACAGATAATACCGTACCGCTTGATCAATTGGATGCACTGCGCTCAGAATTTAATACGTCTTTTATGGATGAATCAGTACAAAATGTAGGATATACAGGCCATGTTACTTTTTTAAGTGAGTATTATCAGCAGCAACTTGGAAAAGTATATACGCAATGTAGTGAGAGTGATATTTGTTCTAGTATTTTTTATTTGCCTTATTTATTTGGCGGCAGTCCCGATGCACTGAAAACATGGCCGCCTACCGATCTGTTATATTGGGGGATGAGTGGTGGCGGTGGCAGTGGTTCAGGTTATCAAATCCAAGCCTTTAAACCCGGCAGTGCAACACATTACACCTTATTTTCTGGTGGCGGCGGTGGCGGTGCAGGTAACACAACACCCGAAGGAGAAGTAGGGGCGATTTCGTTGATTAACACGGGCTCCGGCGGTGGTGGTGGCAGTCAATTTGGCGGTGCTTACCTCAATCAAGGTGATAATCTCAACGGACTAGGGCTTGGTGCAGGTACAGGTTCGGGTCTTAGTGCTCTCGAGGGTACAAATATTATTTTTCAGGCACCTCCGGCAGTTGAATATTCTTTTTATCCACCCGTAGCACACCCTGATTGGAGTGATTCAAGGGTGTTAACAGAGTATGCAGATAATCTTAAATATTTATTAGATACTTTAATTCCAGCACTTTACAATCAAGGCTATAGCATCGTGGTGACAGGTGGCGGCGGCGGTGGAACAGGCCTTGAGTTTTTAGATGCTTTAGGCGAAGAATTTATCCCGTATCCTGTTTCAACTGAGTATGGTTTTAATTTTTGCTATGTCTTTAATAAAGCAGGCCAGTATAAAAAAAGTGATTGTGTTTCGGCTTCTGCAGTAATAAACAATAAATTAACGTTAGATCAAATTATTTATCAAAATATAGGTCAATTATTTAATCAATGTATGAAGCAAGCTATTTTACCTGAAAACTGTCATGGCTATACAGATTATACATGTACATGTACCTTTCAACATGTCTGTGTTATTACTGAGCTGACTAATATATTACAGCTGAATGGTTTTTCAAGTGACGATCTACCTTCCTGGCTTGTGACACCGCATTGTAGCAATAGCGAGACAGCTTTATTATTACGTGCAGTACAAATGGATGCGCATCATAACCTTCAAAGTAATCAATATAGCAAGGCCCTACATGGCTTTTTTAAAGCAAAGAATAAAAATATATCTTCCACACCATGGGATATTTAACATATATTATATTAATCCAAAATAACCCTTTATATGCAATATACAACCAATATGTTTTTATATCCCGGAGTTTGTTATGCCGCAGATGCTATCAGATACTACAACAACTACATCAAGCCACTTCCAAAAGGCCGGACGTTATGGTGTTGTCGATATTGCAAAACAGCTCAATAACTGGCGTGATTTAGTTGTTTTATCTCAAAGTGACAAAACAATCCGTAATATATTATCTGAGCCAAATGCAGAAAACGCGATATGGCAGTTTCATTATAATCATCGCTTTCCTGAGCTGCCTTTCCCTGACGGTTTATCACAGCCAACCTACAAACAAGCTTTTATTGCGCGACATGCCCCATACAAAAACGCAGCGATCCATGAAAAAAGACTGGGTCCATACACACCAGAACCCTTGCGAGGCGATAGAGAGCTTGTGCTCGCGGCTGTTACGCAAAATGGGAGAGCGCTTCGATTTGCATCAGACGCACTTCGGACTGATGAGGTTATCCAGGCTGCAAGCGTTGCTTCAGAACCCGTTATTGCTGCGGGTTCTGTCGCAGGCCTTGCGGCAGGGCAAGGCTTGTTTGCATTACAAAACAATCCATCAGACACGAGTGAGAATACAGCGAACGCTGCTTCAATAAACTAAAAATTAACCCGCCCCGGCTCTTCGTGATAGTTCCCGGGGCTATCTCGCAGGGCTTTTAAAAAACACATTTAAAATAGGTTGGACTTCGTGGGATATTTAGCGTGTAAAACAAAGTGCAATATGTTAAAATATTGCATTTTGAGTTTTGAATATGAGTTTTAAACAATTTAAATTATGCCAGCCTATTTTAGATGCCATTGGCTATAACACACCATCGCCCATCCAGCTAAAAGCAATTCCTCATGTATTGTCAGGTGGAGATTTAATGGCAGCAGCGCAAACCGGCACAGGAAAAACAGCAGGTTTTGCACTGCCCATTTTAGAGAACTTGCATAAGGGACGAGTTGCTTCATCTAATCAAGTGAGAGCGTTGGTTTTAACACCTACACGAGAAATGGCCGAGCAATTGAGCGATAGCTTCCATACATATGGTAAACATTTGCATTTGAAATCAGGTGTTGTGTTTGGTGGGGTTAAAATTAACCCTCAAATGATGAAGCTTAGAAAAGGCATGGATGTCTTGGTTGCAACACCAGGTCGCTTGCTTGATTTATATCAGCAAAATGCCATCAAGTTTGATCATCTTGAAATTTTAGTACTAGATGAAGCGGACCGAATGCTTGATATGGGCTTCATCCATGATATTAAAAAAATCATACGTGTCTTGCCTGAAAAACGCCAAACACTCTTGTTTTCAGCAACTTTTTCAGCGGAAATAAAAAAGCTAGCCCATCAGTTTCTTAAGTCACCGATTGAAATTTCAGTGTCACCACAAAATACCGCTGCGGTGACAGTGAAGCAAGTGATTCATCCCGTTGATAAAAAACAAAAGAAAGCTTTATTTATTCATTTGCTTCGTGAACATCGGTGGCAGCAAGTTTTGGTGTTTTCAAAAACAAAGCATGGGGCAAACCGTTTAACAGAGCAGTTGCAAAACGAAGGATTTAAAGCGCTCGCTATCCATGGGAATAAAAGCCAAGCTGCGCGAACCAAAGCATTGGCGCATTTTAAAAGTGGACAAATTGATATTTTAGTTGCAACAGATATTGCCGCACGTGGTTTAGATATAAAAGCGTTGCCACAAGTGGTTAATTTTGATTTGCCGCAAGTTGCTGAAGATTATGTGCATCGTATTGGGCGTACTGGCAGGGCAGGCAAAGCGGGTGAGGCCTTTTCATTGGTGTCTGCTGATGAAGTGGGTGTTTTGTTTGAGATTGAACGATTAATGAAGAAAAAAATAGTTAGAGAAGTGATTTCAGGGTTTGAGCCACAACATGATTTACCTGTGACCGCGTCTAAATCAAAACCGGTTCAAGGTAGAAGGATTACAGGGAGTAAAGATAAGAAAAAGACAAAGCGACATTTTTTTAAATAGCAAAATAGCTAATAATTTTATTGGTTTGTGGGCTAATTGATTTAATTGAGTAGATGTTATTTATTTGATTGTTAAGAAATGGTAAAGTTCTATTGTTTTAGGGATTTTTAAAAGGATTTTATTATGGATATGAACGAGGAAAAAACAGGAAAAGAAGCAGAAGCAGAAGCAGCGCCACCAGAACAGAAAGTAAAGAGAAGAAGTTCAGCACGTGAGAAGGTGAAAGGTGGTTTAAGAGCTGTGGGTATTATAGCTCAAAGCAAAAAGAATGAGCCGTTAAGTGGCGTTGTAGAAGAACAATCTGCACCTATAGTTTCAGGCGATGATAAATCAGTAAATCCAGAAGTAAATCCAAGAGAAAATTTAGAAGAAAACTCAGATGAGAAAGCAATAAACTCACGATCTGGAACCCCTGAAACTAAACCTGACTCCACTTCTGCACCAAAAGTCTTGAGTGAAGCTGAAGCGTTTAATCGACTGAAAGAGCCCCTGATGAATCTGATTAGAGAAACTGATTCAAAAAAGAGAGGTGAAGCATTAAAAGAGTTGCTTGAGGGGCATTTGGCTGAAACGACTGACTCTTTAAGAGCTCTACTTGATAATGAGAATTACCAGCAAACTGTGAGTGGCATTCAAAATGCTATATTAACAAAGCTTGAGCCTTTAGCGCAAAAAGCATCGATAAGAAAATTAGAAGACTTTAAGCAGTGGTGTGATGGTTTAATTGATTCATATAAAGAGAGTTTTCCAGAAGAGGGTGGCGCTTTTCCTGTTGTAAAGAGAGTCTTAATGGGTTGTGTTGGTGTAATAGTTACTTTATTGACCGCTGTTTTTAGACCTTTTATAGACGGTGTCTCGGAATATGCCAACTCATTTTTTGCAAAACCTGAAGCGATTGAGTTACAACATTTGAGGTCTGGATTAGATCAGATGAAAGCAAATGTTGAAACAGAGGTTCATGCATCTTTTGCAAAACCTTAATTACTGTGGAGGGTTTTGCACTGAACGGTAGAACGCGTTAATCTAACTAAAGCTTCTTATTGTTTAGGATGACAAAAATGAAACGGAAAACAGTCTCGTATAGTTTTGGTTTGCTTTCTTGCTTAGCAATGAGTCCGGGTGTTTATGCTGGAACAATGGGAGACCCAGCGTATTGTTACCCTGATGGCTGGGCTTTTATTGCAGGCGCTGGTCAAACAGGCTTTATGAGTTCTGGCACGTATACCCTGGGTGCAAATGGGATGTCAAAAACACTTGGGGTAAAAAATTTCCAGTTTGGTTTTTTAGGTGATTTGGCCATTGGTTATGGCCGGCTTGTCAACGGACCATTTTATTTAGGTAGTGAATTTGGCGCGCTTATTTTTGGAAACAGTAAAACAACGTCACAAACGAGCGCGAGTAATACAACCATTGTAACCACCGAACCGGAGTTAAGTGTACTTAAAACAGTGACGGTGACGCGCTCGCTTTCAAGTTCCGTGACGGTATCAGGCAACCCAGTGGTTCCTTATTTAGATTTAAAGCCTGGCTTATTAATTTCAGATAATAGTTTTTTGTTTGCTCGTATCGGGGTTGATTATAATCAAATTAAAGTCCGTACGACATCAAATTATACTTCCTTTGGTCAGTCCGTAAATACAGCGGATGGTGGGGATGCTTCAACGGGCGCATCCAGTGCCGGTTTTGTTACAAATCATAAAAAACAACGCGCGGGTTTAAGAACAGGCCTTGGGTTTGAATATTTGTTGACGGAAAAATTAGGGCTTTCAGCTAATTATATTTATGCTTTTTATTCTGGGTTGAATACATCAACCACGGGATCTATTGGTCAAGTGTCTTGTGATGCCTATGAAGCTTGTCCTGTGAATGCAGATGGAACATATGCTGCTTCAGGACATTCAAGAATGGGGGACCAACAAGTGCTTTTAGAGCTTAATTATCATTTGGCATAAACCATGCAGGCACTGCAAGAAATACTGAAGCAGTCTGAAAAAAGTGACGTAGCTGATCATATTAAAAAGCAAAAAAAGCACTTAACGCGCTTAGTTTATCATGCCAAAAGCACCACGACTTTTTATCAGGCCTATGATGAAAAAGCTTTGTTTTCAGATTTACCCATCTTGTCACGTGCAACGCTTCAAGCTGCGTATGACAAGATTTTATCCCGTCAAATTCCCGACTCACATGGTGAGACGTATGCGATGCAAACCTCAGGTTCAACAGGGCAGGTGGTGCGTATACTGGGTACAGGATTTACGCGGTTATTTTATGATGCACTCATGCTTCGCGAGCATCGATGGCATCAACGTGATTTTAAACAAAAATTATTAGCTATTAAATGGCTTAATAAAGCCATTGCACAACCACCTATTGGACACTATCAAGCGACTTGGGGCGCGCCCATTGATTTTTATCAGCAAACAGGCCCGAGTGTTTTGATTAATATTGCAAGTCAAACAGCACGACAAGTAGAAGCCTTGATTCATCATAATCCATATTATTTAATGACGTACCCGTCTCAGCTCGCGGCTTTGGCGCGTTATTGTTTAACGCATGAAATTAAGTTACCTGGTTTGCAAGAAATACGAACCATCGGTGAAACGCTGACTCAAAAACAAATTAATTTAGCTAAAAGCATTTGGCCGGAGATTAAAATATCAGATGTATATAGTTGCATTGAAATCGGTAATATTGCTCATCAGTGCCCAGAATATAATCAGTACCATGTGAATTTAGAGCACGTTTATCTTGAAATTGTAGATGAAGATAATCAACCTTGTGCGATAGGTAAGCCTGGAAAAGTATTAGTCACAAACTTAATGAATTATGCAACGCCTTTGATTCGTTATGAACTAGGGGATTATGCAGCTTGGGGCGAGCCTTGTGCCTGTGGGCGTAGCTTACCTGTGATTCAAGCGATTTTAGGGCGTAAACGAAATCGTTTAATTTTACCCAATGGTGAGTCACGTTTTCCATATGTTGGAGAGCATGAGGATTTTAGTCGTATTGCACCGATACGTATTCAGAAGTTTCAATTTGTGCAGCATACGATAAATGATATTGAAATCAAAGCGGTTACGCCTGATAGGCTGACTGCATCACAAGATATCGCGGCAAAGGCTTTTTATCAAAAAATATTTGGCACGCATTTTAATATTCATATTTCTTACCCCGATGAAATTCTGCCTGGTCCTACCGGGAAGTTTGAAGAATTTATTTCACATGTAGATATTTAAAACAAAAAGCTTGCTTTTTTTTAAATCAGCTATTACAATACCGGTGTACTATCTAACTAACACACTAACAGGGTGATGTATGATACAAATTAAAGCTTTGGATTATGCTTATCGAAAAGCTAATCCAGTATTTGAAAATTTAAACTTTTCTTTAAAAGCAGGCAGTATTTGTGGTTTGCTCGGAAAAAATGGCGCAGGTAAAAGTACTTTATTAAGATTAATGGCAGGTTTGCTGTTGCCTCAAAAAGGCATGGTGTCTGTTACGCAACATGTTCCTGGAGAGCGCCGAGTTGAATTTCTTCAAGATTTATATTTATTACCGGATACTTTTTCTTTACCGAATATAAGCATGACACAGTTTTTAAACTGCTATGCAGGATTTTATCCGGAATTTAATCAAACAAACTATCAAAATGCATTGGATGCTTTTGAATTAAATAATATAAAAAAACTAGGCAGTTTATCTCATGGCCAACAGAAAAAATTTCTTTTGGCATTTGGATTTGCCACTGGCGTAAAGCTCATGCTTTTAGATGAACCAACCAATGCGCTTGATATTCCCAGTAAACAGCAATTTAGAAAATTGCTTGCAGCACATGTAGATGCTGAACGTACTTTTGTGATTTCAACGCATCAAGTGAAAGACATTGAGCATATGATTGATCCCGTTGTGATTTTAGACAAGGGAAAAGTGGTTTTTAATCAAGCTTATGATACGAAAGATGATACTGAGGGTGATTTAGAAAGTTTATTTAATCAAGTGATACAAGGGGATATCAGATGAATATTCTACGAATTATGAAACTCATAAAAAATGATTTACTGATGCAATCAAAAACGATATTGATGGCAGGTATTGCAACAGCCGTGCTATTTTTATTTTTTAATACAAATGACATCAAAGGGATGTACGTACCTTTTTTACATTTGATTGGCCTTACTATAACAGGTTATGCATTTTCAGATGTGCATGATAAAAAAAGAGGGTATCGTTATTTATTATTACCTGCTTCAAGTTTTGAGAAATTTTTTTCTCGTTGGTTTTCAACCAGCATGCTTTATTTGTTAAGTTTTAGCGTCTTGCTTTATGCTTTAGGGTTTTTAGCACCGTATGAGATATGGCAGGCTATACCTGGTTATTTAATCCTTCAATCTGTTTTCTTACTGGGAGCAATTTATTTCAAAAAGAATGTGTTATTAAAAACAGGACTTTTAATTTCTCTTCCTGTCGTTTTAGTTCCCGTTATCCTGATTTTCATTTCGTTAGTAAATTTTAACTGGATAATATTAATGGTGACGAACGATTTATCGTCTTTTGCTTCATTTTCAGCCGGTACAAATTGGGGTATCTATTATTTTTCCAAACTATTTCTAGCGCCTATTTGCTTACTGATTGGCTATATTCGTTTTAAAGAATGTGAGATTTAGTATGCATTTTTCTAAAAATAAAGCAATTTATACGCAAATCTCGGATTACTTATCTGAAGAAATATTAAAAAATATTTGGGGGGAAGCTGAGAAAATATCTTCTATTCGAGATATGGCAATTTCGCTTGAAGTGAATCCAAATACCGTCGTTCGTGCATATGCAACACTTGAGCAAGCAGGAATTATCGAAATGAAACGAGGCATTGGGTATTTTGTAATGCCTAATGCCAAAGCAAAAATTCTTGCAATTAAAAAAGAAGTGTTTCTCACCGAAGCACTTCCTGATGTGTTTAACGCAATGGATTTATTGAATATAGAACTCGATGAATTTGTTGCTTTTTATCAAGAGAGAAGAAATCATGAAAAAAAGTAACCGGTTATTATTAAGCGCACTTATTTTTGCAGTGCTTTTTATTTTAGGCGCGGGTATTTTCTATCCTAAATTTGCACCTAAAGAAGTTGAAGGCTATCAAGAAGCATATGGTGAGGTAAAAAAAATGATATTACAGGAAATAGGGAAGGAAGAGTCGATGGATTAGGATGAATTGCCGATAGGACTTAAATAATAGGCCTATTTTTTTTAAAGTAGGCCTGTACATATTTATCGGAGTGATTTTTATAGCCTTTATAGCAGCAGCGCGCAATGATATTTAGTAAGGGATCGGTCATGCCATTTAGAAAAGCGTAATTGATATTATCATGGGTATGATGTAGACGATGATGTTGAAACGATAATAAAAGATGATATTTTTGTAAGACAGCAATCATGCGATGATTGCCTTTTTTTTTATGACACCAATAATGCGAAACCTCAGCAATAGAAGAAAAAATACCAAATAAAACCAGCCCTAAATTAACGTGAGGTGATAAAGGCAGTACTTTTTGTGCAAAAATTAATAATAACAAATAAACAACCAGCCAAAATTTATGACCGGATTCATAGAAATATATCTTAAAGGCATGTGCTTCTTTGTATTTTAATTTATAGTGATGTAGATGAAATGCAGCAATAAAAGGTCCAACAGCAGACGTAAAATGATTGGTGTTATCAACTATCATATGTACCAAACCATTTATAAAATCAGTTGCAATATAAGCAATGAGCACGATCAGTAAAAGACTAGGTATGCTTTGTATTGAGTAAGTTTGAAATAAATTTAATAAGCTAAAAGCTTGAGCTAATATCACAATAGTTGAAAGTAAGTACTCAAATTGGGTATATCCAGAAATCGTATTGTATTTTTCTATTGCTGCATCAAACTGATGAAACTTGCTGTTCATAAGGGATATTTTATAAGTATTGAGTGGGGAGAAGATAACATGTTTTAGATGTTTAATCTGGTATTTATTTGGTGTTTTAATGATAAAGTATATGACAAGGCTAGGCTTTTATTATAAGGTGAGGCCCTCGAATCCAACCTAAAAGCGACAATGGAAATCCTCTGTTTTTTCTCGGGGGTCGCGTTTGTTTATTTAAAAAACGGATATGCCCTCGGATTGCTGTGCGTAGCTCTTTTTTTTAGGCCGCGATTATTATTATGTATTTATTTTTGTTTGGGTTTAACCTGGGCATTACTACATGCGTTAGTTATATCACCTCGTGGCATACCTAAAATGTCGGTGATTACACAGGCTAATATTACCGGTGTAATTGCATCGATGCCTGTGATAACCCCTGATAAAGTGCAGTTTGAGTTTGATATTTTTTCGTTTGATAAAAAAAAAGCAAAAGCGCGAGTATTACTTGCTTGTTACGAGCATTTTCCCATTTTTTCAGTA
>JAAHTH010000640.1_pt1 | contig 32698 bp, 47 predicted proteins | sample 6116091 | NCBI WGS metagenome assembly JAAHTH01 (sample SAMN13939990, study PRJNA603662) | sponge metagenome | isolation source: marine sponge | host: Mycale hentscheli | place: New Zealand | collected 2006
TATTTTGTCTTTTCCTCGTCCTGAGGTCATAAGCTGACCCATTTGGGAGGGTCTAATTAACCATTTGTGTTTTTTCATTATTTCCGTTTTTGGTGTAAAAAATACTGGAGGAAACTTTGTTTATGTAAAAAATACATTGTTCTATTTCAAACGACAAATTATTATCCTCCAGTAAATTATCTTTTTAATATTTCGTTACGTTCAACGTAAATTGTAACGTTTCTCGTAATTAATTCTAAATATTCATTATAGGTAATTAATCCCATTAAATAATTAGTCTCGATTTCTTTAGCTCTTTTGTTAAATTGTTGTATTGATGTCATTATTTCCGTTTTTATTATAACAAATATACTAAAAAATATAACTTAATCGATATTTAAAAGCGTTTTCTTTTGCTCAGGAGTTAAATTAAATTTTTCCAAAGCTTTTTCTTTAGTCCAAATCTCTCCATTTTTATCAGGATCCTGAGAGGAAATTAATCCAGCGAGAGCGTTTAAATTATTAGTCGATAATTTTTTCTTTGCTGGAGCTGTTTTTTCTCGTTTAATTTGCTGTCCTGAGGCGTCATTATCGACCTCCGTAATTAATCCAAGCTTTACGCTCAAACAGTAACGACGATAGTACGTTATTCCACTACCGAAAGATTGATAATCGTTCATTTTTGCGATACTTATTCGAGGTATTTCACAAATAGAGGGTTTATTCTCTCCTGACTCCAAATGGACGACAGTCGTTTCAATATACGTTTTGTCGTCGATTGTAACGAGATCCTGATTAAAGTCCAGTCCACATTCTTTTAAAATTGGTAAAATTTCCTTAAAAATAGCTGGTAAATCAGCGTATTTATATCCGTATCCTTGAGTCCCTTTATATATTACTGGGACTGATTGCTTAAATTTGGCTAAAGCCTGATAATAATTTTTCATTATATGTTATTTTGATTAAAAAAATAAGGGGATTTTACACCCCTTTTAAGATTACTTATTTTGTTCCTCAAGTAACTCAATTAAATAAGCTCCTGAGTTAGTTCCGTTATTACCAGCTTCATAATTTGGCGTCGTAATACGATAAGAATTAATAAAAATATTTCTTTTGTAGAAATTGTTAAATTTAATAAGTAGCATAAAAAAGTTAGAGGCTGTAATTAATACGTCTGATTGAGTATTATTATTAAGATTTTCGATTGAGATTGTTAATTGTGCTGTCATTATTTCCGTTTTTGTTATAACAAATATATATTAAATAATATAAAAAAACAAATAAAACAGCTTTTTTTTAATTTATTTTCAAATTTTTTATAATAAGCTCCAAACATTTTACAACAATCGAATTACCAGCCTGACGATATGCCTGAGTATCCGAACAATTCCAAACAAAATCCTCAGGAAAATCCATTATCCTAAAGCATTCCCTCGGAGTCATTCGTCTAATTACTTTGTTTTTAATAGTTGCTAAATTACAACCAGTATCCAAAGTTTGAGAGACGCCTTTTCCGACCCTACCACGTAACGTCTGACTTGACGGCTGACTTATATTAATAGAATCTCCCTCCTGAGCTGTATCGTATCCCTTTGAGTTTGCTGTCCTTACTGTTATTGCTGTCATTCCTTTATATATACCAGCCGAATGACCAGGACATAATAAAGCATTAGCGACGTCGGGATCCAGTCTCGACGTTTGTAAATTATTAGGATTTAATATTATTGATTTTATAGCTTTATCGCTAAGGTTATATTTGTCAGGGACATTATTATCGAGTAAATCGGATAATTTTGTTTTTAAATGAGTTTCTTTTGGAAAATTAAAGGTATTATCTTTATTGTCCCTTATTCCAATAATAAAAATTCGGTCTCTATTTTGAGGAATCCCATAATTTCGAGCGTTCATTTTCTTATAATAAATATGATAAGGGACTGAATCCTCAAAAGGAAATATTATCGGCAATCCATTAACGCTTTTTCCTCCCAACATTGTTATCCACTCTTTAAAGGTTTGCCCATTATTATCCGATAAAAGTCCAGTTACGTTTTCAAAAATAAAATATCGAGGCTGATTTTGTTTAATAAATTCGTGAGAATTAAAAAATAATATTCCTCTTTTGTCTTCCTTTCCTAATCGCCTCCCAGCCAAACTGAAAGCCTGACAAGGTGGGGAAGTCATATAAATATCTAAAGAATCCTTAGGAATTTCTCTATCGTAAACGTCTAAGGGAAAATATTTTGGATTTCCATAATTTAAAATAAACGTTTCTCGTGAATATTTGTCTTTATCACAAACAAAAATCTCATTATATTCTATATTTAATCGTTTTAAAGCCTGATTAAAAGCTCCTATTCCTGAAAAATCGGATCCTATTGTTATCATAATTTAAGGGTTTACGTTTTGCCTATATACCTAAAGGGGAAAAACGTTAACTAATCTAAAAATTTACTTAATCCATTCGCACAATTTTCGATTGACCTCGCTCGTTCTAATAAACTTTTGATTTGTTTCTCGACTGTATCTTTGTTTTTGCTGGTAAAATACCCTCTTGACGTTGCTATTAATGGGAGTAATGAGTTAGAACGGATAAAATTTACCATTTTTCTTAACCTGGCCCCAGTCATTTTAATCGTGTATCCCCTTTGAACGAGATAAATATTCATTTTTTTAACAATATCAGCCGATTTAATTGGACTGTCTTTATTGTATTTCCGAAAAGAATGAATTACAAGAGGCAATATTTCCAGCTCTTTATCGTTTAACTCGTTTGTATGGTCTTCAAAGTTTGTTATACTCATTTCTCTAAAGATTTAGTAATTAATAAGGATCCTGGATTTCCGTTATTATTCTCAAATATTAATTTTCGTATCTCTAAGCCGTTAATCTCTATTGTATAAGATATTTGACTGTCGCTAATCTTTTTGATTGTTTTAACGCTTCCTAAAACATAATCCGTTTTATTAGCTGTTACAACCATATCAAAATCGATAGGATTACTTTTTTTTCTCTCCAATTTCATTATTTCCGTTTTTAAAAAAAGGGAGCTATTAACCCCCTTAATGTTTATTTATTAATACTGTCAGCTAAAAATTTTACTTCTTTATAAGTCCAACCAGCTTCAGCCAGTTCTTTATCTTGCTTTTCTATTAAATCAGTAATTAAGTCTGAATTAATCATTTCGTCTAAAGTAATTGTTTTAATATTTTCCATTTTTTCCGTTTTTGTTTGATACAAATATATATTAAATAATATAATCTAACAAGTATTTTGTATTTTTTTTTAGGATCCTGATATTTTTTTACATTAAACTAAAAAAGACAAGCGTTAAAACTGTCTTTTTTTTATTTTCAATTTTATTATTTCCGTTTTTATAGTTTTATCGTATTTGTTAAAAATTTCTCAAAATTTAAGCCGTATTTTTTTTTAATATTGAGCCTAATATATTCTCCGTATTCTTTTTTTCTTTGCTGTTTTGTTATGAGTTTACTCGCTTTCATAATGCTAAAAAGGGAGCTTTTACACTCCCTCAGTATATATTTATTTATCAAAAGTTTGAATCATTTTTTCATTTGACTCTATACAATTTTTTAATCTTTCAATTTTAGATTTAAAAAATTCTTTGCAATTAATTGAAATTAATTCGATTCCTTGTTCCGATTTATAAGTTTCAATTATATGATTGACTCCTTTTTTACTCCATATTGAAATATTACTTGGAGAGTTATCTTTTAAAATATAGTGTTTATTTCCGTTTTCGTCTTTTTCCGACGTATCGACAGTATAAATCCCAGCCGAATCAGATACAATATAATTAAAATCTCCAATTAAATTTACTGGTTTCATTAATTCAAATTTAGCCTCTTTTAAATTTGCTGTTAATTTTTCGTTTACTCTTTTTAAGCTGTTAATCATTTCGTTTTTCATTATTTCCGTTTTTGTTTGATACAAATATATATATTTTTTAATATAACTTCCAAATTATTTCAAGTTTTTTTTAATTTTTTTACTTTTTCTTTATAATATTCAGTTAACTCCCTGATTTCCAGCCTTGTAAATTTTCGTATTATATGACAATTTTCGTCTAACGTTTGGACTCTATCTATTCCAATACGTTTAATAAGGCGTTTTCGGTATTCAATTAAATTACCTGACAGCTCTCGATTACAACGAACACAACTGGAATGAACGTTATCCTCGTTAAATCTTAAATTCCAATGGTTATTCGCATTGTAATAATGAGAGGCGTCGTATTGAGCTGAGTATTTTGGATTTGGTATTAACTTACCTGAACAGCTTATACAAGGGAGCTGAGAGTCCCTTAGGCGAATAAACGTATTAAATACAGTTTGACATTTTTTTATTAAGTCCTGGATCGTTTCAAGCTCTTTTTTTCTTTTAGCTTTTTCTTTATTCCAGTTTTGGTCTTTAACATATTGAGCAAATACTTTTATACAAGGATCCTCAAGACAAAATTTTTGATTAAAATATTTCGCCTTAAATAATTCTTTACAATTTTTACAGCGAGGCATTTTTTTAAGCTGGAGATTTAATTAATACTTGTAATATTTCACAGTCGACATTTATACATTGATAATTTCCGACAATTATAAAATCATTTTCGTCGTGAATACCACCACAAATTAAATCTTTTTCGCAATTAGGACATTTCATAAAATTAATATTTTTTTAGTTAAGAACACTTTGAGAACATAATGAGAACATTTATAAATTTGATTCCTCAATTTTTTTATTTATTTTTATCTCTTGCCTTAATTTGTCGACCTCACTCAATAGCTTTAAATTAATTAATTCGAGGTCGTAATTTCGCTGTCGAGAGGTTTTCAAATTAGTCTCAAGGCTCTCAAGGACGTTATAAACGTAATCAATTTGTTTAATACTCTCCAGCATAGGATTAATATACTCTAATCTCTCAGGGTGTTTTTCTTGAATTTCCTCAACGGATATTTTTAACCTGGTTTTGATACAAAGTAAATCGCTTTTGGCTATTTGATTATAAAGTTTATCCATATTTAAAAAGGTAAATCATTATTAAATATAGTCTTTTCATTTTTAGTCGGAAAGCTTTTGGATTTTGTTCCCTCAGGTCTCAAGTCGTCTAAAGGATCAACGCCATTAATTTTAAATCCCAGTCCTGAATTAAACTCAAATAATAAAGGCTGGTCTATTGGCGTAAAGCTTCCTCCTGAGTCAGTATCTTTTATTTTTTCAGTCGAAATCATTGTATAATATTTCATTGTCGGACTTTTAACGAGGCGATGACAAACGAGCATATTACACGCTCGATTTAAAAATGATTTTCCTCCCTCAATATGATCCTTTAAAGGAGGTCTCAGCATTCCAGCGAAATCGTGTCCCTGAGGATATAAATTTCCCTGACGTCCTGACTCGCTTGTCGGATGAGTATTTATATATATTGTCATTCCAGTATCGTTTACGAATTGACGAGCCATATTTAAAAATTCGTAATTTCCTGAGTAAGTATATTCTCTTTTTAAAGCTGTAAAAGGGTCAATTAATCCAACATCGCATCCACTTTTTTTAAATATTTCAAGTAATTCCTCAGGCTTATAAATTTTATTATTTGGAACAAATTGAAAAAATTGCTCTATATAGGCACAATATGAAACTATCTTATTATCAGGTATTTCATTAAAAGGAGTTCCTGAGTACATTTGTATAAGGTCTCTTAATATTTGACCTTTTTGATTTTCTCCAGCATATAAACAAAACTTTAAATCGTGTCTCAAAGCAAGGTTTAAATAATACCAAAAAATCCAGTAAGATTTTCCGACGTTATCGTGTCCCAAAAGCAAATTTAAATTATTGCTTTTATGCCTCCAAAAATCGTCAAAATCTGAGTTTATTCCTAAACCTTTTTTTATACGTCCATTTTTATAGTCAAGTAAATATTTGACTTCTGAGCCTGGTTTTGTCATTTTCCAAGCTGTTTATTAATATGACTAACTAAAGGATCCACGCTCTCCGAATAATTTGTTTTAGAATTTTTAAACCACGTTGAAAGCCTCCGAGATAATCCAAAAGTTTTCTCTTTTTCAAATCTCATTTTTATATCGTTCTCTCCAAACTCAGACCAATACTCAAAAAAGTCTCTTAGCATTTCTTTAGGATATTTGTCAACGTGTTCCCCAACTTTTTTATAAAAGTCAGATTTTCTGACGTCTAAAGTATTTTTATTCTTATTCTTATTATTATTATTATTCTTATTAGCTTCGATTTTGCTTCCTTTTTGCTCCTGATTAGCTTCTTTTTTGCTTTCGATTTGTTTGTCTTTTGGTCTTTTTCCGTTTTGATATCGCTTAATATTTGCCTCGATTTGAGGTTTAATTAACGTAAAGATTGTTTTATTAAGTCCTGATAAGTCAATTTCAACGCCATTAAATCCCAGCTCCATTACAGCTCTCCAAATTGTCGCCTGATTTTCGGCTGATAGTTCGTTAATCGCCTCGTAAAAGCTCCGATAAATAATCATATTGTTCCGTTCCATAAAATAAAGTATAAAAAAAATCCTCTCCGAAATACTGGCTCTCACTCCAGCAAATCGAAAAGGATAAATATTTGTATAAATATAATCAATTTGTGAGAGTAATTTTTAAAGGTAATTAAATTTTTTAATTTACGTTATTGAGTTTGTTCCCATTCGTGAATCGTTTGTTTTACAAATGATCCAATTTCAGTCTCTCTTAATAACCTCCTGAGCTTTCGATTTCGGATATATTCCTCAGTTAATATTATTCCGACATTCATTGTCTTTAATTCAGCGACTGATAATTTTCGATATCCTCTTTTTGCGAGGAATTTTTTTATTAATTTTTTCATTTATTTAATTTTTAAAGTCTTCAATATATAAGTATCCACAGCCATAAGTACAAAAAATTTGAGTTTTGTCCTCTCCTGGATTCCAAATTAAAGGAGTTCCTATCCATTCCGTCAAACAGCTCGGACATTGAAAATGATTAGTTTCAGAATCCTTACAGTTATCTCTCTCCTTGATTTGATTTTTAGTCAGCTTCATATTTCGTCGATTTCTCTTTTTATTTTTTGGCTTCGATTTAGCATATTAATACAGTCGTCAGGCGTCGAGCAATAATCCAGCATTATATTAGTTATAAAAGCGAGGTTTGATTTACAAATTTTTTTAGTCGCCTCCAATTCCTCGGAGGTTACATTTTTCTTTTTAAGGCTCAAAAGAGCGTCTCTCAGGACTTTAAATCCCTCGTTTGATTCATATATATCCACCTGAAATAATTTTGTTTCTAATTAAAAAGTTATGTTTTAAAGGCTCGGATAATTTCCGTCTAAAATTACGATATTCAAATACCTCTCCATTATCCTTTAAAATAATTCTTTTGAACAAATATTTATTATCATTAATCCAGCGTATCTCTCGCCTGGTCATTGTATGACAACGTAAATAACGATCCTGATAAAGTATTGAGTATAAAACTCCAGTTATCTCAAAGCTTTTAATAATAGCGAAAGGAGTTTGAGTTCTATGTAGTTCGATAATTAACATTAAATACTGGATTTAACTAAAAAAATCGTTTTATTTCCCTCTTTTTTTTCTCGATAATTATTAATTTTTTTCGGATACCATTGTTTAAATCCACTATAAAGCTCCCAACTGTTACGACGATAAATATACTCCTGAGATTCAATCCCATTTAATAACTGTATTTTTATACGCTCTAAGGTATTTGTAATATCTTTGTCAGTAACGTATTCCAAATCTATAAAAACCCTCTTTAAACGCTTCCTTTGGGGCATTATTTCGGATTTTGTATTACAATACTATTATCGTTTATAGCTCGTAAATAATCCTGATACAGCTCAAAATTAAAACTTCCTCGAATTACGTCGGTTTCTTGCTTAGATTCCCACCATTTGATCCGTCTTAAAATTCTTTGTCTTATTGGTATAAAAATATTTTTAGTCATTATCGATATAGTTTTCAATGTTATTTAAAATTTCGTCTTCAATAGCTTCAATCAAAAGCTCAGTTTCCTCATCGGATAAAGTATAATCCTTTTCAGTAAATCCGTCCTCAGCGTCAAATATTTCAGATTTGGACGTAATAAAATCCAGCTTGTTTATTATTACGCTGTAATCAGTTTCGTGTAAATAGTGACGACGACCATTAATCTCCTGAACGTCGACGCTCTTTTTTATTTCGATATCAATATCTACATTTAAAAAGTTAAATCCAAGTCCCTCGTATTGAAAGCCGATTAAACAACCCTTTGAGTCCTGGTTTTCATATATTTCAATATGTTTAAAATCTTTTTTATTCATTATTTCCGTTTTTATTTATTAAAATTTCCATAACATACGACGCAAATGAAAAGCTCTATTATCTAAATCATTTAATCTATTCCTTAAATCAGGCATATTTTTTAAAAGTTTACAAAAATCGTCGTCGTTAATAAATAATCCGTTTCCTAATCGTTGAGCGTCATCTTTTTGCTGTGTAATATTAGCAAGTAAAGATTTGATCCTTTTGATTTTTTGGTTTTGTTGTGTTTTTGATAATTTCATTTTTTCCGTTTTTTAGTAATTGAATACCTCAAAGATATATTAAATAATATAAAATCAAAGGAAATATTAAATTTTTTTTCAGAAAATAAAAAAAGCCTCCAAAAAGGAGGCTCTTATCAAAACGGAAATTTTGATTGATTATCAGGTAATCAAAACAAATTTACTTCTTTTTTTTGCGAGAAACAATTTTACTAACCATTTTACCAATCCAGGCGAGAAATTTATTGGAAGCTTCGACTTTTACTTGAGTCTTTCCGTCCTCCTGATTTACGTCAATATCTAAATTTTTAGAATCGTAATTAAAAGATTTAGCGTCTTTACTTTTACTTATTGATACGTCGATTTTTTTTCCGTCAAATTCAACGTCGAGATTGTCCTCAGTCCTATCGATTGAAATTTTAGCGTCTCCAATTTGAGCGTCTATATCTATATCTTTTTTTTTCTTAGCCATTTTAAAACTCTTTAATTAAACAATATGTAATTTTTTCGTCTCGGTCTTTATAATAGTCCATTAAACGAGCGTATTTTATTGGATCATTTGGGACTTGACAACCAGCCGACCAGGAGTTAATATACAATTTTTTTATTTTATCTTTTAAATTATAGCTGTTTAAGTGAAAATTAATCCCAAAATAACCAGCGTATAATTTACCTGACTCGTCAGATTTATCGTCTCTATTCATATCCCTATATACTGAGATTCGATTTCCTCGCTGTAAAAGAGCTGGGATCCGTCCTCGATGTAATCCGTAAATCCAAATATTATAATACCAATTATCAGCTTTAGGGATTGCCGTTCCGAGAGAATTATACTTTTCAAATTTGCGTAATATTGAGACTCCTGGATTTGTTGTCCCAGTCATTACGTCAATAAATTTAGTCCCTTGAAAAATATAAAACTTGTCGTCGAAAATATTTGGCTGGTCTTCCTGAGACCTTACTCCCAAAATCCAGCGATTTCTCGGATATCCATTAAAATCAGGTAAAGCTTTAACCTGGTCAAGTAATTGTTTATCGGTGTAATTTCTAACCATTTATTTTATTTTTATCCGACTTAGTTAATTGACTCATTCCAGCGATAGACGTCGAAGCGACAGCAATATATCCAGCCGTCGCAATTAACGACGCTGGTAAGCTTATCGGAGCTGTTAAAATTGCTCCTGATATAGCTCCCAAAACAATCGAAAACCTTTGGACTTTTTTCCAAAATCTCGGAGTCCTCGCTTTCCAACGTTCTTTTAATGTCATTTTTTTGCGTTCCATTTTTTAACGATTGAATAAATAACAAATATTAGTATTAAAATACTGACAGCCGATTTACTAAAATCAGGACGATCCAGGAGCTTTTCAATTATTTTAATTTCAGTATCAAATGTTTGACGCTCAATTATAACAGTATCGTTTTTTATCATTGTATCAATTACGATATGTTTGTCTTCGATAACAGTATCCAAATGATTTAATAAAATTATAGTATCCTCATTATAATTAATTTGAGCTATCGTATCATTTTCCATTTTTTTTATTTTCGTTTTTTAACCAGCCTAAAAAATAAGTATAAGCCTCATCAAATACAAGGTCGATTTTTTCAGTTATTTCATTCGCTAACCAACCGACCACAAACGAGACTAAAATAACCAGTCTCGGAGTAAGGTCATTATATACAAGCTCCAGCAATCCTAAAAGGCTAAAGGATAGGATTCCAGCGACGACCATTGTAATAATTATCGTTTGAATCTTGAGCCTTTTTTTTATTCCTTTCATTAAAGCTCCAGCCATTCCGATTCCCATAGCTATCAAATCCGTAAACCCCTCAAGTCCTTTCATTATGCTCCAGTATTTTTAGTTAAAAAGGCGATTAAGCTTAATGTATTGAAACTTGTTCCCTGGTCGTCTAAAACTTTCCCATTACTTAATAAATCCGTCGATATTTGACAGCGAGTATTTCCTAAAGAGTTTTTTATTTCAGTCGAAACAATCGACCAAACGTCCTGACCAAGCTTTACGTCAAAAACAAAAGCATAATTTAAAAGAAAAAAGCAATTTGTCAAAGGATAAAAACCGTTTGTTTGTCTTTGTATTACTGTTTTTCCAACAGTTTTTTCGTCAGTAACTATTATTTTTAAATAGTTATTATCAATAAATAATTGTATTTGTGAAACTTCGTACATTTTTTTTCTTTTTTTTTAGTTAATAATAGGTACGTTTATTTTTAAATTTGTCTGAAACTTTTACGCTTAATTTGGCTTTTCTACTAAAATCGTAATATTCAAGCTCAGGAGATTCCTCGACAATGACTGGGATATCCTCGTAACGATATGAATGATTAAAGGCGTTATAATCTGAAATATAAAGCTCGTTTTCGCTAAGTAAAAACCTTTCGATTAATGGTTTTGTAATACACTCTCCTGAGGGATCCGTTACAATCTCATAAGTATTTAAGTTTTCTCGAATAACTCTTTTCATTTCTCGATTTCCATAAATAATATTATCGATTTCAGTATTTGGCTGACGATTTCCAATATATCCGTAAAATCTAAACGAGTCCTGAACGTCTGAGCCTTTAAAATTAATTTGTTCGATTTCCTGATATCCGTTATATTTTACTCGGACTCTTGCTGTATTTAAAGCGTTATCAATGGAGTATTGTTTTAGGTTATACGTTCCCCAGTCTAAAGTCCCAACGATTCCAGCGATAGTATATTGAATTTTAAATTGATAACAACCGACGCCATAGGTCGAAAGTATATCCCTCCATTCAACAGTCGAATAATACGCTTTATTGTCATTTGGAAATAAAGTTTTATCGAGTAATATTTCAGAAATTAAACCTCCTGAGGAATCTTTTTTAAATAATTTAAACTCAATTAAATCACTCGCTGAGGCGACTTTAATCCAGGCTGACGTTATATCCGTCTTCCAGCTTTCATTCCCAGCGTTTCCGAGTACATTATATTCACAGCAACAGTCTTTATTACCTCGGTCTTGTTCAACAAATGTCGACGGCAATTTAATCGAGTCGTATTTTTTCTTAATACGTTCCTCTTTTAAATTACAACCACACTCAGCACTTTCCACGCTAACCAATAAAGAGCCGTATCCGTTCCAATGAGCCGAATCTCCCTCAGGACAAAGCGAGTCCTTTTGTAAAGTCGCTAAAATTTGATTTACGTTAGTTTTATCAGCGATTACCCAATAAGGCGTCGCTGGAAATCCTCCTGGAACGGCTGGGTCAATCCTCCAATAAATTCTTAACGTATTTGGATAGGTCGGAGTATCAAACTCATAATAATTACGACCATTAATTAATCCTAAAGATTCAAGATTGTAATTTTCCGTCGGAAATGATCCTGAGGCTGATTCCCAGTCCAGTTTTATACATTGACAAGCTTCGTCGGTGCAATCGTTTACAGTCGCTGTAACTTCAAAAGTGAGTCCAGTATCTTGAAAGTTATTACCTTTTGAGACGATTCCGATAGTTCCTGATTGAGCTAACCAGTCAGCGTTATCTATTGGAGCGTAAATATCTAATCCGTTATTATATTTCGTTTCGGCTAAATTACAAGACAACCAAATTAAAGAGCCGATTTTAACTCCGTCGTATGAAGTTCCGTCGTTACCGATATAAGCGTTTCTAACAAATGTATAATTATTGTAATCCGATTCACATTCGATTAGCTCTCGACAAAGTCTTAAACTTTGTAAATTTTTTGGGTTTGCTGAGTTCGAGGACGTCGCTGAGGCTGAATTATAACTGCAAATATATGTCCTGGTCGTCGGTGTTCCAGTACCTCCTGACCAATGTCGAGACAGCTCTCCCTCTTGAGTAATTACGCCTCCAGCCGTATAAGGTATTGAGCCAGTTGGTCGCCACGTTAAAAACGAGTTATTTGTCGCTGACGTATTTGGAGGATCCCAAAAATTAGTCGATTTCATTTCGCCTCCAGCGACAGTCGACCCTCCTAAAGCTGTAAATAATGTTCCCCAGTCCGTATTATTTGGGACTCTCCAATTTCCAAACTGAGTTAAATTAATAATCCCTCCTGAGTTACGTCCGTCTTGAGTCGCTATTACTCCATTATTTGCAATAGAATAACGATTATAATAATATCCCTCTTTTTGAGGGAGTTTAAAAATCCCTGACGTACAATCACAAGCCATTTATTCTCTAATTAAAAATTGATAATCTCGGACGAGCATTCCGTTAGTAGAGTCATTATTTGCGACAAAAATTTCAAGGTAATCATTTGTTTCCATTAAAGAGCCGTAATTCATTCCAAGCGTTCCGATATCTCCTGAGGATCCTTCGACCTTTAAACCACTTCCAGCCAATAATACTCCATTTTTATAAATAAAAAATTCGTATTCATTCGCTGACCCTCCTCCTTGTTTTTCGTAATTTAAAGAAACGTGTATCGAGACGTAAACTTGTTTCGTTCCTGAATAGGTTAATCGTCCAGTCGCTGAGTCAATCGAATATCTTACAGCCGACTGAATAACTGGAGCTGACCCCACAGCTCCGACTTGAACAATTACTGGAGTCGATGCCGAGGCGAAAGCTGTATCGTTAATATTTCCGTTCATTGTCGAAATTACTCCTGAGGTCGAATTTAAAAGACCCTGATTAACAAATACGTCAAGATTATTAGTATAAGACTGAGAGTAATCAGGTAATCCAGGACTAACGACTGGTAAAAAAACCTCTCCAGTCAATCCGACGTCAACAAAAGTATTTGAGGCGATTGTTCCGTAACCGACAGTAGCTCCTGAATCGACTTCTATCCCATTTTGAACGTCTTGAGGGTGTATTACACAACCATTGATATTTACAGCTCCAAAAGAGGCTAAATTATTCGAGTCAAATTTAATCATTGATACAGTCGAAAAATTTGAGGGAGTCGGAATTGTTGTCTCGTCAAACCAGCGAATTATCTCACAGCTTGAGATTTCCACTTTAGACGTATCTTGAAACTTTAAACCATAATTTTGAGCTTGAATATACCAAAATAATGAATTTTGTATATCGACCAAATCAAAGCCTTTAATATCAAAAACGTCGTAACAGTTACGAATTTGACAGCTATTTACAGCGATTGTTTTAAGTCTCTCAAAATTATATCCTGAGGCTGAGACGTTTGTCGCTTTCATTATGTTACTCGCTGAGTTTGTAGCCGATAGCTTTACCTCTCTCAGCATAAAATTAACGTTAGTAACAGTTAAAAAAGCTCCAGTTCCAGTATAAGTTAACGAGTCTTTATTTCGGTCTCGTCCAATTATTGCCGTTCCCTCCGAGGCGACTGTAACAGCTTGAGACGTTGTAATATCTCCATTAATAACATAAGTCGTATTTGATAATAAAGTAGCTGGTAAATCGCTGGAATCCGTTACAATTACAATATTTGGCTCACTTGCTACAATACTTTTAAATACTTGTCCTTTAATTTTTGCTGATTCATACGTCGCTCCATTAAAATAATCAATGTCAACAAAGTCATCGTCTCCAAGAGTCGTCCTTTCGAGGCTGTATTCGTGTATTTTTAATCCCATTTTTTAGCTTTTATTTTTATTTAGGTCGTTTGTTGTTATTTTTTGCTCATTGTCAGTCGTTAATTTTTCCTCAATACCGAAAGGAGTACAGCGTTGTTTTATTTTGCTTGTAAATTTACAACCATTTGATAAATTAATCTTTGTCGAGTCAAAAAAGCACTCTAAAACAGCCGTATCAGGCGACGGAAAAGTCAAAGAACAAAGTAAATTAGTTAAAGGAGTCAAAGGATTCGAGGCGTTATTATCAAAAGGTATAATTGACGAACAAATCCAGCGTTGAGCTGACTCGTATGGCTCAACTGTAAGCATTCCCCAAGTCGAATTTATATCCCAAGTGGATCCGTCATTTAAAACGTGAGTTCCTCGGACTCTCATTATTTCGTTTTCGATTGCAATATCCACAATTTGACCAGTCGACTCCCTGATTAAATCGATTTGAGAATCGATATTATCGTTATTATCGTAATTCAGTATCGTCAAAGGGTCATCGTAAACATAAGCAAGATTATTTTTAACGAGTTCCAAATGTAATCTGACAGTCCAGGATCCAGTCGAGTCGTATGGATACCAGTTTTTATTTTGATTAGGATAAAAGTCATTATTTGCATTAAGCTGAGATAACCAATATTCCCACCTCAAAAGAAACGGAAAGTAAATTTTAACTCCATATTGAGTTAAATTGTCAAGTCCTGGCTCCCTTGTTAAAGTCGATATTCTTTTTTCGCTCGTCGTCGGTAACGTGGCGATTATTGGATTTGATTGATTTAACGGATAAATTCCATTTTGTAAAGGAATAGCTAAAAACGAGTAAAAAGTCGAAAGTAAAGTAAATTCTTCCTCAGTCGCTGTATTATAAGCCTCGATTCGAGCTGTAAACGACTGTATTTCAGTATCGTTATCGACCAAAAATTTACCTACAAATCCGAGGTCGTCCTCAATGTTTGCCGTATATCCTAATTCAGTTACAAAAGTATCAGTAACATTATAAGAATGACCAAAAAACTGACTATTTACGAGGCTCAAAGCTCCAGCGATTACTGGATTACTTGTTAATTGTGCGTTATATAGTAAAAGATTTACATTATTAACTTTAGCCCAAACTTGAAAAGTCCTATCTCCTGGATCCCTTGCTGTCATAAAGTCGTTAAATTCCGAGTTTGGAGTAAAAGTATAATCCACAGTCGCCTCAGTACCTAAAAACGTAATATTTGTTATTTGAAAATTATACGTCGCCTGGTCAGGATTTTGAGGCGATGTTTGACCAGCGACAAAAGAAAAATCTAACTGAGTAAAAATTGTCATACAAAGCTCGGACTGACTTTGAGGCTTATTCCTATAATAATCCTCGTCTAAAGGGATATAAGAAGCTCCTAAGCCTATCGAGGTCAAGTTACCAGTTAAAGAATTAACTTTAAATTGACCACTCGTCTGAGTATCAAAAGACAGCTCAGAAATTCCTTGTAATATTTCAGCGTCGACGACTCCGATATTATAAGCCTCGTCGAAATATCCAGTGTTTGCCGTTTCAGACGTTACTAATTGATAACGATTAAAAGGCTCTCCAAGTAATCGAGCAAATTCCAAAATCGAAAATATTTTTAAGCATTTATTTTGGTCAAATAACGAGGGAGTTAATAATCCAGAATTAATTAATCTCATTCTTAAAATCGTAATCTCTCCGACGTTAATAGTCCCTCCATAATTTAAAGGAGATAAGGTCGTCGTTTCGAGTTCCATAGTTAAAGCAAACTGTCCTGACTTATTTCCAAATTGAGAGCCTTGTATAATTTGACCTGACGGAAAAAATGGATAATTTGGTGCGTTTTTAATGTCAAATAATACCCTTGTCGCCTCTCCGTCAATAGCTGAGTATTCATTTCCAGTCTGACCAGTCTGAGTTTGATTAATAGATACAACTAATTCCTCATTTCTGGCTCCAGTTAAAGCGTTATAAATCGCGAAATATTCTCCGTTTGTAATGTCAGGAATATAACTCGGATCCAAATTGTCGAGCTGGACTGTATTATTGTTTGACCCAGTAACTGAGACGATTGTCGTCGATTGTATTGCATTTATTGGAGTTCCAGTATTATCAAAAGTTCTATAATTAACAGTATCTCCGACCCTAAATCCCTCAATTAACCAACTTCCTGACGACCACGTTATTTTATCCTCTAAAGCGTTATAATTAAGATAATTGTTTGAGCTTCCTATTACAAGTATTTGTTCCATTATCAAATATTCAATTACTTGAATATCTCCAGCATTCGACTGATAAAAGTCCAGGACGTTACTGTTTAAATCTCTAAAGCTTTGATTAACTATTCTTATCGGCATATCTTTTTTGTAAATTATGGAGTTCGTTTAAATCTCCTTTTTTCATTAATTCAATAGTTCGGTCAGTATCGGATATAATTTGAGCGTATTCTTTTTGTTTTAAAGGATCCTGAATTTCCTTAAAAATATCTTTATTTATCTCCGAAATAAAGTCGAGATTTTGCTTCATTTTATCGATATTTTCTTTGTATTTATTAAAATCCATTTAATTTATTTTTTTAATTTGTACTTTTCCATTTGCGTAATTACTCGGAAAGCGATAACTTATTTTTGATTCGTGGCTTTCGTCGATATGAGTAACATTTATCAATTCACAAAGCTCTCCGTCAATCTCAACGTAATTATTATCCAACAAATTTACAAAATCTGAGTCGGTAATTCGGACTCGGACGTTTTCTCTAATCTCAAAAGCGTTCTCAGTTATGGCGTTAATATAATGGTATTTATCCCAAAGAGCCGTCGCTGAGATATAATCGAGATAATCAATTTGTTGTTTTCCTCCTGAGGTGTAAAGGACTTTGGTTATTGTAAAATAAGGATCCGAAATCATTAAAGCGTTTTTTCGTTCTCCAATTATATCGGCATAATTTGAAGACCCTCCAAATAAACCGACAACAGCGTCCAAATCGGTAAAAAATTCTTTAGCTATTTTTTCAAACCAGTTTAGTTTTTCTTTCCTGGCCCCCAAACAATAAGGAATATTTACCTGATTTAGTCCCTTAATAGTAACAAGGTCGTTATTTATGGCGTTTAATGGCTCGGTTGAATACTCAGCGTCGTGGAAATCGTAAATTTTATCCAAAGAATGCGTATCGTTTGAGTCTAAAGCGTATTTAATGTAATACCTTTTCCAAACTTCGTCAGTATTATATTTGTATTTATCGGATCTCTCAGGCTGTAAAGGTAAAGACGCCTCAATATTTAATACTGATTGATTGTATAAATAATCTCGCCTTTCCAATCTGACGACGTTATCTTTGAAAAATAATCGAGCGTTAAACATTGTTTTTAAAGTATCTATAAACTGACCCAAAGTCGAAACGCTGTCGGACGTTCCTGGATAACCAGTATTAAAAGGAGCAAAAAATTCGTCAGGCAAATACTCAAATATTGATTTTCTATCTTTTATTAATGGGACTGGTAAAAGCGTCCAGTTAGGATTCTCGTCCAATAACGTCGACTCAAATTCATAACCTAAATACTGACAGCCTTTAATTAATAGCTCCTTAAATTTAGTCGCTTTAAAATTTCTTTTCGGAGGAAAGCAAAGGACAAACATTTGAGACGCTAATTTTAACAAAGCCACGACCAAAAGAGCAAATAAGACTAACCTAAATAATACCTTTATCGCTAAAGAAATAACGTCTCCCCAGTCAACCGAAACCCCAAGACCAGCGTTCAAAGTAACGGCTTTAATCAAATCCGTCGTCGCCTCAGTTAGCTCCTGAGCTTGTCTAATAACCTCCTGAGTCATTATATAAATTGATATCGATAAAGTTATTCCTTTCGATATTTGGTCGTCCTGGATTACGAAATAAGGAACGTTAAAAGTATTAAAAACAACTCCCTCGGATACCATTAAATCAAATGAGGTACCAATAGCTTTTTCGACAAAATCGTCGTGAGACTTTCGTTTGGTTAAGGTTACGTTAATATCTTGAGACTGAATCGTTAAGCCTGACAACAAATCAGCGTAATAATTTATCGTAATTCCGTCGTTTAATTCAATACGATAAGGGATTCCCTCAAATAATCCGTTAGTTTGGATATGATCCAGGACGATATCTCTCGCCTCATTTGGTAATATAACGCTTTCAGTCGTTAATTTTAACTGTCGTATCTCGTCAACAAACTCGGATATTATACCGATTGAGTCTCGATTACGAGGCGAAATTTCAATATCGTTTAAAAAATGTCTCACGCTTTTATATTAAATCGATTGTAAACTGTTGTATTTTTTGTTTTTGTACGCTCTAAAATCTCAAAACTTGTTTGTGTAATTTTTCCCACCTCAGCCGAAAACTCAGGTTTGTCTTGAATAACTTGTTTTAAATCCTTAACCTCATCGACCAGGAGCGTAATATCGGAGCGTTCAGTTTGAATTTTACCTCGAATAATTCCCTCGTTTTGATATTGTATCGCTAAACTGGTCAAGTCCTCATTTGACATCGAGCCGATTTTATCGTTTAAAGCTTTTGGAATAACTCTCTCGTTAGGGTGTAAAATAGCCTGAAAGCCTCCTTTTCCGTCAATTCCTCGACCATTGGATCCAGTATCCTCAGTTCCGTCGTGAAACGCTGGAAGCGAATTAATAAAGGCTTGTAATAAAGTAACGTCTCTTATCGTTTCAGCGAGAGGATTTTCGACCTGAGCTTCGACCTTACTCGAATAAGTCGAATAAACTGACTGAGCTAATTTAATCCTCTCTTGTTTTTTTAATTCAGCTTCCTTTTTTCTATTTGCTTCCTCAATAATTTTTTGATTTTCAGCGAGGGACTGTTCGGCTTTTATATTTCCGTTCTTTGCTAAGTCTTGTAAAAAAGACTGTTGTTCCTGAGCTTTAGCGAGTTCCTCGTCAATAGCTTTAATTCTTTTTTGAGACTGTTGTATAAAAAAATCAGCCGTTGCTTTATATAAAGCTCTTTTTTCTTGTTCTCTTGTCTTAATTTTATCCAGCTCGTCGTCGTCTTTTTGTTTTTGCTCGTCTGCTTTTTTCTCGTTAAACTCATCGACTTCGTTTTGAAATTCCTCATTATTTTCCTCAATTTGTTCATAAGTTTTCTTATTTACTTTTAAAATATCGTTTTGACCTTTTTCGTAAATTTTAACTTTTTCAGTCTCTCCGTCAGCAAATCTCTTTTTTTGTTCATTTTCCAGCTCAGTTTTTTTAATCTCAAAATTTGCATTAATCTTTTTTATCGCTTTATTATTATTGTCAGCTCCTTTTATTAAATTATCCCTTTGCTTTTTTAAAGCGTCCAGTTCCGTTTTATTTGTTCTTTTTATTCTTAAATCGACGCTTTCTTGTTCAAATTTAACTTTATCCTCAATGTATTGTCTTTCTTTTTCAGCTTTTAGATTAATAAGATTATTTAAATATTCGACTTCAAAATTTCCAGTTTCTTGAATATTCTTAATTTGGTCTTCAAATACGGAATCGATAACCTGGTCGAGTCCCTCGATTTCCCTTTGTTGCTGGATCCTATTAATATCCTCTAATAATTCACGCTGTTTTGATAAATATTCATTGGTATCTTGTAATTCAGTATTATAAGTTCTTACTGTTTTAACAGCTCCTTTACTTTGTTTTTTCCTCTCTTTTACTTGTTCTTTTTCGGTAATGGTTAAATTATCCAGGATATCCTGATATTCCTCGACGTTATTATTTAAACTTTCCTGAGTTTGTTCCAATTCTTTTACAGCGATAATATACTTTTGTCTAAATTTCGGATTTTCTTGTCTTATTTGTCGCTGTAATTCTTTATTAGCAAGTCTTAATTTTTCCTCGTGGATAACCACTTGCTTTTTTTCCTCGTCTAATATTTTTTTTATTACTTTTTTCTTTTTTTCTAAAGCTTCAAGCTCGTTTTTTCGTTCCTCTTTTTCGGTTTTGGCTAAAAGATTTTTTTCTCTTAATTCTTTTTCGATTGCTTTAATATCCTTGTCTTTCCATTTTCTTATATGTTCGTCTCTCGCTTGTAAATCCTTTTGGTTTTTATTCATAGCCTTATCCATTTCGGCTTGTTTTTTAGCTTGTTTCTCTTGTTCCTCCCTGGCTTGTTTAGCACCTGACGCCAAGTCATAAAAAGCAAAAGCCAACTCGGTAACGGCTGAAATAATTAAAAATATACCTATCGAGGCGAAAGCTCGTCCAAATCCTTTAACGGCTGTACCTGAGTTTTTTACACCTTTAGCGACTTTTTCTTGTTCTAATCGATACGCTTTAGTTAATGGAATTTGTTTCGCAAATTCTTTGCCCATTTTTCTAAAATCCGTCAAATACAACTTTTGAGCTGTCCTTAACGCTATCATTGTAGTCTTATAAATTAAAAAAGCTCTCAATAAACGACCTAAAACGTTAATAATCTGAGGTAAATTTTGACCTAACCACCTCAAACCGTCTATAATAATTTGAAAGGATCCCTCTCCTGACGCCATTGACGTAAATAAAGAGATAAAAGAATTTTTAAGCTCCATTAAAGCAAAGCCTAAAGTATTCGTTCTTTTATTAGCTTGTTCCTGAGCGACTCCGTTTGTATCCATTTGAACAGTCAACTCAGCTAAACGCTCAGTATTATCGAGTATTATCTGACCAGCGACAACGTTTTGAACACCAAAAACTTGAGTCATCGCTGTATTATCCTCAAGTAAAGGCGTTAATTCCTCAAGTCGTTCCTGAAATGGTATTGTTTCGTCGGATAATGTTTCAAATGAAATCCCTAATCCAATTAAACTCTCTTGAGCTTCTTTAGGCAAAGCGTCAGGAGAAGCAAGTTTTAACATTACATTTCGGAGTTTAGTTCCAGCCTCAGCTCCTTTTTGACCATTTTCGGCAAGTAATTCGATTAAAGCTGTTGACTCCTGGACGGATACGTTTGAGCTTTTCGCTATCGCTCCGAATTTTAATAAAGCTTCCGTTATTTGAGGAATTTCAGCCGAGCCAAATTTTGATCCTGAGGCAAGTACATCGATAAATTTACCAGCCTCATCGGCTGACGCTCCAAATTGATTCATAGCGTCGGTTAAGTTCTTTGACGCTTCTGGTAATGTCATTCCTGACGCTTGACTTAATGTAATGGCTGACTCAGTTAATTGGTTTAAAGCCTCAGCATTATCTAATAATTCAGGCTTTGCGGATCCAATTAATTTATAAGCTTCAATTACAGCCGAAGCTCCTCCCTCGACTCCGATTCCCAGCTCGTTAGCTTTTTGCTTATAAAATTCCAAATCTTTCCCTCCAGCTCCAGTTATTGCCGAAAGGTCAGCGACAGCCTGGTCAAATTCAACTATTGACTCAACTCCAGTCCTTACAACTGACCCAATACCGAAAGCGATACCTAATTGAGCTAATCCAGTTCGTAAACCAGCGAGAGCATTTTTATAATTACCTACATTTCGGAAATTATCTCCGACAGTTTTGTCAAGCTTTTTTAATTGAGCGTCGCCTTTTTGAGCTGACTTTGTTACTTTTCGATATTGTAATTCAAGGTCTCGATAAGCTTTAGTATTCTTTTTTCCTGAGGATTCAAGAGCTAACATTTCAGCTCCGAGTCTTTTACTCTCGTTTTTTAAATCTCTCGTATTTTTAGCGAGTTTTTTATAAGCGTCGTTTTCTTGTTCAATGGCTTTAATTTTTTTGCGTCGCTCAGTTTGTTCTCGTTTCTCTTGTTGAGATTTCATTCGAGAGGTTTTTAATTGCTCCTGAGTTAGCTTTTCCTTTTCTCTTTCAATAGCGATTAATTCTCTTTCAGCCGTTACTTTTTGCTGAGTCGCTGTTTGTTTAGCCTGGTCGATTTGAATAGCTTGTTGATTAACTTTATTAGCCTTTTCGACTAATTTAATAAGGTCGTTAATTCCTTTTGCATTATCAATCTTTAAGGATCCAAAAGCTTTTTTACTGGACGTTGCAATCCCTTTTAACTCAGTTTTAAACTTGTCGAGTTTTTGTATAGTTTTATCGGCTGAGTCTCTTATCCCTTTAAATATATCCTCTTTTTCAAAAAGGTCTCTACTGCTTATTTTGTTCGCCATTGTTTTTCTTATTTGCTCGATTAAATTCTTTACTTAAATCAAAAAATTCCTTAACCGATATATCTTTTACTTTTATCCAGTATCCTATCCATTTACTCAAATGGATTAAAGTTTGTTCTATTGTTGAGCCGTTTCCTCCATTTTTTAAAATTCTCTCCAGCTTTTGCGTTTCCATAGCGATTCGAGTTAATTCAAATTTGTCCTCAGTAATAACGTGAGTCAATTCAGCTAAAGCTTTTCGTTTATATTGTTTTAACAGTCTTTCGTAATATTTACTCAGACCATACGTTTTTATATATTCGTCGTAAATTTTAGTCCAGGCTTTATTATCGTCTTTTTTATTTCCTTTTTTTCCTTTCCTTACAAATTCTTTATTATCAGATTCGGTACATTTTATCCAATTATAAAGGGGCATTTCGTCAATCGTATAATAATAAATCTCGGAGTTCAATTCTATATTCCTCGACAAGTCTTTCGGTAAGCTTGTTTTTTGAGTCGTCGGTAAGCCAAACAATTTCCTCGCCATATTTTGTATATAAATTAGCATTTTCTTTGATAGGGTCGGCTTTAATTTCAAAAAAACTATTTCCTAAAATTAACACCATTGAATTATAAAAGTCTCCAGTATCAAATAAATTATAAGGGTCTCCAGCTTTTTTCCTTCCTCCTGATAAAATTTCAGTTAGTACAGCGTAAGTCGTGGATCCAGTTTGGAGGTCTCTAATTGGCTGATTTAAACCAGTAAGGGACTTTCTAAGCTGATTGTCTTGTAATAATTTATTAATAACGTAATCCTGGACGTCCGACTTAGAAAATACAGCTTTCCAAACTTTATCAGGATTTAGCTGTTTTTTTATATTAGTAAGTCGATTCGTTAGTATATCCATTTGTCAAATTTACTCAAAGCTTTATTTTTAATCTCAATCGAATAAAAAAAGGGAGTAAAATTAATTACTCCCTCTCAGATTTGTGTTAAAAAATCTTTCGATTAGTCAGCTAAGAAATCCACTTTTCCAATAAATCCGTCTTTACTCACGCTTAAACGATAATTTTCTCCTGAGCTTATTGGATTTACACCTTGTAAAATCGTATAAGTTCCGTCAGGAGCTTCATTTAATGAGTCAATAGTTAACGCTATATTAGTATCAGTATTCAATAAAACGAAATCCGAAGACGTCGCACCTGAGAAAATAATCGGATTCAATGCCGTTCCATAATCAAAGAACGCTTTAAATACAACAGTCGTCGTCGGAGTTTGAGACGTAATCTCAAGGTTAACGTCGATAAGTCCTGAAAGACTATTAAAATCCACTCCAGCTTCCTCTCCAGTAATCATATACATTGTTGACTCATCGAATAAACGATTAAAGTCAAATCCTAACATAATTTTTTGAACAGTCGAATCCGTCGCAAAGTTAAATACTGGATTCCAAGATTGTTCGTCTACTGGAATAGGATATAAAAATCCATTTTCTTTTGATCCAACCAGGTTTCCATTTACGTCAACGATATAAATACCGAAAGCGACGCATCGACCAGCTTGAAGCTTACCCAATAAAGTCGGAGTCGAATCCTCTCCCCAAAGCTCTCCCATAAAAGAACGCTTACCTTGTCTAAGGAAAGCCATTCGTCCTGAGTTTGCTTCCTCAAATTGAGAGTCAGCTTTTGGAAGCTCTACATTCTCAAACTGAGGTAAAGGAAAGTAACGTTTACTTTCGTCTTGTTCATTAATTAACGTCGTCCAATTTGGGAGCGTCGTATTCAAATCGATTCCATTTCTTACCCCCAAGGAATCTTTAAGGGGAACCATTATCAAAGATGAGGTTACGGATTGTATAGGTACGCAACTTGGTTGCCCAGTGTTGCTCAATCCAGCATCGCAATTACATCCAGCCATTTTTTTATAATTTACTGGTTTACAATGAGTTAACTTAATTTATTTAAACTCATTGTTTACTTAATTTTTGGTTATCGAGTTACCACCTTGAAAATTAACATTTGCAATTTTCTTTATATTTTGTTAGCGAAATTCTTAATTCCACTCCTGACAAGTTAGCGTCTAAAATGTTTTGAATATAGCCTTTCGGATCCTCAGTCCCAAAACGAGTAAAATTTATCATTTCGTACTGGTCAAGCGTTTTATATTGCCTATCCTTATTAACAGCCTCGATAAATAAATCAGCGAGGCGACTCATTGGATTAACAACGTTTGACACATAATCAGCACTATAATAATTCACGTCGTCTCCCTCGTCGAGAAAAAACAATCTCACTTCTGACTCCCAGTCATAAACTGAGCCTCTCCCATATTGGAAATATCTAACGTCAGACAACAGCCAAATAATAGGCGTTTTCTGAGTCAGGTCAGGCGTTGAAATAGTCCACTCTCGATTCGCTGAGATTCTCGTTCCACTTAAAAAATACGGCTTTTGGAGGCTTAATATTCCGTCCGACGTTCCAGCTTTAATCCAATTATCAGGATCCAGGTCAGTTATTAAAAACTTTTCCTGAGCTTCATTAGTTACATATTTTCCGATTCTCGAATATTTTGAGTCGCAAACAGTAGTAAATTCATTAATTGGGTCATATTTACCAATCATAGTATTATCTATTTTGTTTACTAAATCCTCAATAAAAATCGAAATATCTTTAATCATAACCAGTAAGCCGTTAGCTTTTTACGTCCATTAAACAAATTATAATCTCCAGTTCCCACCTTGTCGACGTTAACAATTAAATCGAGGTTTCCCTGATTAACTGATAACTGGTCGTCGATTGTATATCCACTCCCTGACTCTCCGACTGTTACGGATTGGACTGTCCCCATAGGATCCGACGTTAAGTCTAAAGTCGCATAAAGTCCAGTCCCTCCAGTAGCGTCGTAAACGCCTGAGGCGATGTTTGTTCCAGCTTGAGTCATTGTAATCGTTACTAATTGACCAAGCTTTACAGTCGAGCGATTTAAAATAATGTAATCCTGAATAGCTTGAAACGATAATATCGCTTCATTATATCGATTATACATCATTGAAAACAAGGTATTCGCAATATCTGAATTTTCGCTTTGTGGCTTAGTGTTCCCAAATGGTGTCATTTGGTTTACTAAGTCTTTAGCGTATTCATAGTAAAGAAATCCAAGTAACATATCTTTGACACCGTTAGAGATTAGCATTCCGTCGTAATTATAACCACGATTCCAGCGAGATAGCAATAAATCCACGTCCTCGCTAAAGGGATTAAATACTTGAACAAAATTCGGAGATTGAGGCACGTCGTTAACAAGGTCGTCAGAAAATTGATTGTATAATTCAACTCCAAAAAGTTCCTTTAAATAACGGCTCTCATACCTATCGATATAGTCCTGGATTGTAGACTCCGAAAACATACCTTTTGATAACGCATATTTTCCAACAAAGTCAGTTACTTTTATAATCATTTCTTTACTTTTTTAAGTCGCCATAACCAGCACTTAAATAAATTTCGGCTGTCTCTCCAGTTACTATCCAAACGGATCCCTTTGGTAATCTTTGAGCTGTTCCGTTAGATATAAATTCGTAAGTCTTTGACTTATCTAATTTTACAGCTTCCTTTTTGGGAGCTTTGGTTTTTGTTACTGGCTTCTCAGCTTTGTTCTTTAAAGTGTTTGTTACGACTTTTTTCTTAGTAGCTTTTTTTTTCTTTTCCATTTTAAACAATTTTTAAAATTACGGCTTGTCAATAGCTGTTATATCCGTCGAGATTGTTCCTACAACAAAAGCTTTCTTTTGATTTGCTTTTACATAAGAAACAAGACGAGCCTCAGCTAAAATCGTAACCATATTTCGAGTAAAATCGTCTGAGTCAAGTCCGACGCTCATAGCGATATCGTTTCTAAATCTGACGTTAAGCTTTGACAAATCTCCGACAACGTACTTATCTTGAGCGATATACGTCGACGAGATAACTCTCATTCCAGCGACTCTCATTTCTCCAGCTCCGTCTTGAGTCGGTAAATACATTGGATAAGTATAAGTCGAGTCAGTTCCTTTCGTTAATTGAAGCTTTGCGATATCCTCAGGATTCATTATTACGTGAGTCGGAGTAAAATTCTCTCCCTCAATCTGAGACATACAAACTCTTAATAAATCCGTAATATTAGCGTCAGGAATAGACAAAGCAAAGGATCCAGCTCCAAAAACTGGGAGTCCCATTGAAATATCCAAAAGACCCTTAATCTCTCCAGTTCCGTTTCCAGTAATTAACGCTTGTTCGATTCCCTCTCTTACTGAAAGCATTAAATCGTTGTTAATTTCGGCACGAATAAAAGATAAATCCTCTAACATTTCCTTGGATACTTTTACATAAGAAGCAATCTTTTTAACTTCCTCAGAAATTTCCTCCCAAGTAGGCTCTCCCTCAAATTTTTCTTCTGCTTCTTTAGTCCAGGCTGTTTTTGAGGACGCTGTTTGTTGCACATAAGTAACAAATTTTCCAGTAGTCGCTCCAGCGTTAGAATTTTCGAGGATTCCGTATCTTTTTCGGACAGTTTCGTCGACCTGAGTATCAAAGTCAGTCAAAGCATAATCTCCAGTATAATTACCAGTTATAGTCGTGTCCTTTGTTGCAAGGTTTAACTTTCCACCTTTTTCGACAGCGTCTTTAATTGCTTCAAGATTGTCCTTATAAGTTTTAAACATAGAGTCAGCAAGTCCAAGCTTTTCAACTTTTGGCTCTTGAGCTTTTTCGCTCATAGCTTCGAGACGACCCTCAAATTTTGCGATAGCTTTTTCAATATCCTGAGATTTTTCCTCAAGACCTTTTAACGAATCCAGTTCGTTTTTCAAGGCTTTAACGTCGTCCGTTGTCGGTACGTTAGCCATTTTTTCAGTGAACAACTCTCCGACTTTGTCGACAACTTGTTCAGGGGTTAAATTTTCCATTTGATTTTTAGTTTTGGAAATTAATAATTAAAATTTGCTTATTCCTGATAATACAAAGTCCCAGTTATAAGGCTTATCTTTTGGATCCAATGGCTCACTTTTCTGAGTATTCTTATCGAATGGCTCAGACTTTGCGAGTATTGATAATTGACTCGAAAGATATTTCGCTCTCATTTCTAAGGAATGGAGTCTCTCGTCAGTTCCCTGACCAATTGAAAGGCTTTTTATGACCTGACCTAATTCGTCCGAGAGCTTATCGATTGCTTCCGTTTTGTTTTCCGATTTAATAATATCTACAACGTTAGTGAGGTCATTTGAGCCAAATGTAACGGCTGACCCCTCAAACAATTTTACTTCTTTTATTTCAAAATAGCCGTCTGACTCAAGCGAGTCGTCTTTAATCCATTTTATTTTACTTTCAATATATTGGAATCCGATTGAATGCTCTCGAATAATACCCTCCTGATAGTCTTTCCAAGCGTCCTCTCCTATCGTTGACGTCCCTAAAGTACCGACAGCAAATAAACCCTTATCGTCTTCTTCAAGTTTTGTCCAGGATCCGATTTGTTTAGTCCAATCGTGATATCTTAAAAATTGAATTTTTCTATTTGATTTTGACCCTGGCCCAAGTTCTTTAATAGATTTTTTAAACGCTCCCTTTCGGATTATATCCATATCGGAATCCATATTATCAAACTTAGATAAATAGACAGCGACCTCTCTTTTGTCGTTATCCATATCTTTTATTTCAGCGATTCCCTTTGTTGAGTAAAGAGAGCTTATATTTTTTATTCGTGCGTCCTTTTCCATTTTATAAAGTCTTCAATTTGTTCCTCATTTAATTCGATTCCCATTTCGCTCATCGTTCTTAACGTTTCGCTTCGGATCCTCATAACCTCAGCTTTTTCTTTTTCGTCCTCTTGTAATATCGGCAAATGTTCAAAACAAGCTTTTAAATAATATCCCTCGTCTTTAAGACCAAATTGATTCATTAAGCTGTCATAAAATTGCTGAGTCTCAGGGATAATCGTATCTTGATAGACCATACGAATCGAGTCTCGAACATTTGTAAAAGTAGTTCCCTCAGTTTTTGAAAAGAGATTATAACTCAATCCATAAGCGTCAATTAAAGCCAATTTATCGGCTGTTAATTCCTCAAATAACATTAAATCCTTAGTCGGAAAGCTCATCGGAGTCCAATTAACTCCAGCCTCAGAAATAATTAATTCGTCTTTTTGTCGTCTGTACCAATCTTTTTGAATCTTTTGACGTTCCTCAGGAGTCATCGGAATACTTCCTCCAAGGTCAGTCGCTTGAGCTGATAGGATCCCAATAGCTCCAATATTTTCAAGTAATACGTTTCGCTTTTTATATTGAGCCTGAATATTTGAGAGAGGAAATTTTAAAGAATCGACTCGACTGATAGGCTTAACGATATTCATTCCGTCGCAACTGGTTAAATATACAGCGTCCTCCCAGTCAATCCTTTCGGTATTTCCTGAGTCATAAGTAAACTTAAAATAATCGATTAAGTTTTCTCGATCCATTTGTTTGAGCGTCCGTCCTGATAACATTATTTCGACGTTGTTCGCTGGTAAAGGGACAATTAAGTTACGGACTCCAAAGCTTCGCTCAGGAGCGTACATTACACAATTAGAATATAAAGCGTCTTGAACACCTAAAGAATAAACAACGTCCGACCAGGATTGAGTCGAGTTAGGATTATTTATTAAATCATTTAACCAATGATTAATAACCAGCTCTCCATTTGCGTCGTAAAGCTTCGGCTTATTACTTGACATCATTGACGCTCTTTTATCGACAACGGCTCTAAGCTCAGGGATATCAATATATAACCTCCAAGAGTTACCAGTATCGAGCCAAACGGCTTCTTTTTTACCCCAAACTTGAACGGCTGGAGGTAATATACTTTTTACAATATCGGAGTATCGGTTAGAATCTTGAAAACTGTTAAGGATTGAATCGAAAAAATTTACAGCCATTTATTAAAATATTCGTTTTACAAATCTAATGATTAATTTTTAATCAAAAAGGGGGTTTAAAATCTAAGCAATATGGCGAAACATAGACTGAGCAAATATCGAAAGACCAGCGAGACAGTCAGGAGCGTCGTCGTTTTTATTTTTTCCCTCCTTTGAATAGCTTTGAACGTTGTTAATAAATAACTCGCATTCGTTTGTTCCGTTCTTATAAAAATTCATTCTTTGCTGGATCCAGGCTGAGTTCATAAGGATTCGAGTCTCTTTTTTTGTTGTGTTTGCGACTTGTAATATTTTTGTTTTCCTTACTTCCTTTTGAAGCAATCGAGAGAACATCGCTCCCATTGAATTACTTTCGACTCGACAATAACTTACCTCATATTTATTTAATAGGTTAGCGATTAAAGGAAGCGTTTTATCGGTATTGTCTTTATTAAAGACGTAATCGACGACATAAAACTCCGAGCCTTTTACTCCGAGAATAGCAACGGCTGTAAAGTCAGCTCCCTGGTCAGCGACGTCAACGTATCCGACAAATCCCTCCATTCCCTCAGGTAAAGAATCCACAAATCTAAGGTCGTTAAATAGTCGTCCGAGGATATCGACTGGATTTTGCATATATTCGGCTGACCAAATTGACGGCTCAGTCCTGGATCTTTTGCTTTGATATTCCTCAGTCGACATTACTTCCTCACAAAAAGACTCGCCTTTATCGTTTAAGGCTGGGACAATAATTGATTTGTCATATATTCCCTGAGCCATTTGTCTTCCAATCGCGTCGTTAATACTCCAGCGAGTACCGATATCAATTCTCGGACAGCCTTTTTCAAATCGTGAGTCGTGAGTCGCTTCTTTCCATTGAAGGATCCTATCGTTTACAGTATCGCTCAAAGCGTCCTCAAGTCCTCTATAAAGGTCGTCAGTTATTCCAAGATTTGCTCCAAATCCGATAATAGTTCCTCCGACTCCACTTCCGAAATATCCGACTTGTTTTGATTTATTTGTATTCCAGCCGTTGAGGTTAGCCTTATCCTCGGAGAGTTTAACCTGAGGAAATACAGCTTTAAATTTATCACTTTTAAATATAGCTCGGACGTCGTAACTGAATTTAACGTATAACGACGCTGTGCAAGTGTTACGCATTACCGAATCTTTTGGATTACGTCCTAACCTCCACGCACAAAATAAACTCGTTATATATGACTTCCCAAAACGAGGGGGCATCGAAACGGATAAAGATTTAATTTTTCCTGACTCAATATCCTCAAAAGCTTGAGCGACTTCTTTTAAAAATTTGCGTTTTGAATAAAATTCTTTATCGTAAAAGAGGCAAAAGCTCCAAAAGTCATTCCGACAGTCTTGTAATATTAAGGCTTTTATTAACGCTTCATTCCTGGTCAGCTCCATTATCTTTTAAAAGTTCTTTTACGTCTTCTTTACTCAGGTTAGTAAAGTCATAATTTTCTTGAGTTTGTTCTATTTGTTGGACTGGGGATCCATAACTGGAATCCATTAAGGCTCTATATGAAGCGACGTCTCCCTCCTTAGCTCTTTGGATTTGGCTTAACGTAATTTGATCCTCCTGAGATAATTGTTCGTCTTCTTTAGTTAAAGGATTTTTAATCTTTTGCTCAATATTTAACCAATACTTAGCGATTGTACTTCGATTTTTAGAGCCTTTAGGTCGTCCTTTTGGGTTTCCTGACTGTCCTTTTTTAAAGTTTTTTAAGTTCTCATTATTAGCCATATCCTCGCTGTTTTCTCGCTGTATTTATATCAAACAGTATATTAAATAAATTGTTCCTCCGACGATTACTCGTATAAGCGAATAAAAGACCTCATCGTCTTGACGGATCCAGGTCATAAATTTAAGACTTGTAATCCAAAATAACGGCATTGAGACAATCCTATCAAGTACAAAAAGAGAAACGACGAAAGGGAGTAAAATTACTCCCAATATTTGTTTTAATATCGTGTTATTCATTTATTTCATTTTATCAAAGATATAAATTTTTATTTTGTGAGTTTTAATCCAAAGAATTTCCAAAGCTTTTCCAAGTTCTTAACGCTTAATCCTTTGCCGTTCATAAAGACATATAAATTAGGCTGACTTATCTCTAAATCGTTAGCGACTTTGTTTAATGTTACTTTATTATCGTGTAAGTAATCGATTAATAACTGTCTCGTATGGTTTTGTATTTCGCTCATTTGTTTCGTTTTTGGTTAAAAAGGCATATCTGAGCCGTCAGCTTGGTCATTTGTTTGCTGTTTAATAGCGTCTTCTTGAAACCTTGCTGAGATTCCAGTTAATTTTTTAGACTGAGGATTCTGAGGCTGTTTTTCTTTTTCCGTAAAAGATAAGGATAAATATGGCTTTCCCTCTTTTGATTCATTGTCCCAGCTTGAAATCCAGTAATCGACTCCATTAATTACGGCTGACCCTTTTAAATCAGGGTGTGTTTCTTTTTCCTTTCGGTCATTAATAAATAAAGCTCCTGAGTTATCTTTTTTGTTTTGATCCATTGGTTTTTAATTTAGATTGTGTTTTGTGTTAAATTCGTTTATTTGGCTTTCGATTTCATCTCGTTCCTCTTTTACAGCTTTTAAATAAGCATTATTCCAAGCTGACCACCTGGCTCGTGCTTCACGAATTAAATACTCGTGAGAGTCGTCTCTTTTATCTATTGGAAAGCAGCCGTTAATATGTTCATAAGCGTCCCAAGTTTTATCAGCTTTTTCTTTTAAAAATTCAATTATGTTTCTTAATGCACTCATTTTTTTAAAGTTTAATTAATTTATCAAATAATTCTCTCGCTTGTAATACCCTTTCGTGTATTTGAGCCATATATTCAGGGTCTTTTTTTATTATAAATCTTTTAACCTTGTCTTTATCGTCCATTTGGTCAAATACTCCCTCAGTTTTAATTTTATTCTCAGCTTTTTCCTCAGCTAAAGTCCAAAGCTCGTCAATTCCGTCAGCCTCAGGAAACAAATGAGGTCTTTCAGCATAATAATAAGTCATTCGCTTAACCTCAGCGTTAAAAATATGGTCAGGATGATTCGACAAACAGTAAACAAGTTCAGCCTCGTCTTTTCCAGTTAAGTCCATATAACAATGTAATTGAGCCTTATAGTTTTTATTCATTGGATCCCTAAAAAAAGGAAATGTTTTGGCTGACCAGGAGGATTTAATATCAGCTAATAAATCAGGCGTATTAATATCAGGCTCTCCTATAAAATAATCGTTTATTAGGCGTATTTTTTCAGCTTTTGAGCTTACTCCTTTCCAGCCTAAGACCTTAGAAGCTAAATCGATATTTTGAGGCTCGTTAAAAGTCCCTTTATCCATTTTTTTATCCTCGATTTGCTCAGGCTCAAGTCCCCATTTATGAAATTTAACAGCTTCCTCAATTACTGTCAAAGCTGTGTCCCCAAATATTTTGTCTTTTCCTCGTCCTGAGGTCATAAGCTGACCCATTTGGGAGGGTCTTATCAACCATTTGTGTTTTTTCATTATTTCCGTTTTTATTATGACAAATATACTAAAAAATATAACTTAATCGATATTTAAAAGCGTTTTCTTTTGCT
>JAAHTH010000645.1_pt1 | contig 32659 bp, 47 predicted proteins | sample 6116091 | NCBI WGS metagenome assembly JAAHTH01 (sample SAMN13939990, study PRJNA603662) | sponge metagenome | isolation source: marine sponge | host: Mycale hentscheli | place: New Zealand | collected 2006
TCTTTGTGTTTTTTTACACAAGTTGAAGGTTTTACTCAGTTTTGAGTGGTCAGAAAGCACAATCGATCGAGTTCGCCGAACGATCGGGAGCGATCTCTCGCAACCCGAAGCGATACGCTGATCATGATCTGATCCCGCGAGCCGATGGCGCTGCGCCTGAGATGCCAGACTACTTCGATCATCATGCGAAAGAGAAGTGGAACGAACTCATCGGTGACTTTCAGACGCTGGGCGTTCTGAGCAGTGATTGTCGAGAGATCTTCGCTGCTTACTGCATTGCCTACAGCCAGTGGCGAAGGTGCCTTGATCTCGTTCGCCAGACCGGACCAGCGATCATCGAACGCGATGGCAACTCAGTGACGATACGAAAGAATCATCTCTCAGTTGAACTTCACAAGTACGCGCAGCAGATGGATCGTCTTCGCCCAGAGATGGGATTAACACCATCGGCTCGCAGTCGTCTGCGATCGCTAAACGTCGAGAAGCAGGTTGATCAGTTCGAGTCGCTGCTCGGGAGGATCGCCCAGTGATTGCTTCGGGTGTGTTGCATCGGCTGAATGCCTACGTCGAGAAAGTTCTGAGCGGTGAACAGATCGCTTCGAAGTCGGTGATCGCTGCTTGCGAAAGACACAAGCGCGACATCGAGAACACATCGTCAGCTGGCTTTCCGTATCACTTCGATGAGACGCTGGCGAGTGTCGCTTGCGACTTCTTCCCGATGTGCTTGAAGCATAGCATCGGAAAGGATGCTGGTCTGAGTTTCGTGCTTGAAGACTGGCAGGTGATGTTCATTGGTTCGCTGTTCGGATGGGTTCGAGATGATGACGGTTCGAGACGCTTTCGCAGGTTCTATCTTTCGCTCGGTCGCAAGAATGGCAAGAGTTGTCTCGGTGCTGGCATCGCTCTGTACTGTGCATCGCTGGACATCAACCCTGAAACAAGATCACCAGAAGCAGTCGCTCAAGTCATCCTCGCTGCGACGAAGAAAGAGCAAGTCGAGAAAGTCATCTTCAGCGAGATCAGCCGCATGGTCGAGCAAGGACCGTACTTGAAGAATCGATCTGAGATCTTGAACAAGCAAGTGATGTTTCACCACAATCAGGGAACCATCGCATGTGTTGGATCTGACAAGTCCTATGATGGGCTGAATGCTTCGCTCGTTCTGATGGACGAGCTACATGCTTGGAAGCATCATCACTCGGACTTCTATAACACGATGCAGACTGGCAGCGCTTCGAGAATACAACCGCTGATCGGCACACTGACAACGGCTGGTGATGACAAGTCATACATCTGGCTCGAAGAGTATCGACATGCGAAGGCAGTAGCAGCGAATGACTATCAGGATGAATCACTTCTCGCTCTCGTTTACGAAACAGACGAAGACGATGATCCACTCGATCCTGATGTGTGGCAGAAGGCGAATCCGAACATAGGCGTGAGCGTTCAAGAGAACTATTTGAAGGAGCAAGCAGAGCGAGCGACGACTCGACTCGCAGTGAATCGCTTCACCCGATACCACGGGAATCGGCTCGTCACATCATCAGAGCAAGCGTTCAATCTTGAAGCATGGGACACATGCGCAACCGAACAGAGCGACTGGCTCGAAGCTGATGCCATCGGGGTCGGAATTGACTTGGGAGGTCGAGACGACTTCGCAGCATGGGCGATGGTCGCAAGGTTCGAACATCGGAGGAAGACGGACGAAGAAAGCGATACTGATGACGAGCATGAGTCGCCTTTCGTCTATCGCTACGAGTGTCGTTCTTTCGTTTACATCGCCGAAGACACTGAGCGAGATCTGACAGCGCCACCATTCGCGAACTGGATTCATGAAGGCAGGATCAAGCTGTGCAAGTATCCGATCACTGACATGAAAGCCGACATTCTCGAAGCGAGCTATGAGTTCGAGTTCGATGATGGCATCGCATACGATCCGCACAACGGTCAGCAGTTTGCCGAAGATCTCGAACAAGAAGGACTGCTCGTCGCTCGTATGCCGCAGACGTTCGCCATGTTCAACGAACCGCTGAATGACTTCACGCAGGCGATGACAGATGGGCGACTGGTTCAAGACGGTTGCCCAGTACTGCGGTGGATGATCGGCAACTCGGTGGCATGTCGAGATCGTCAGGATCGGTGGATGCTTGACAAGCGAAAGTCAGCTGACAAGATCGATGGAGTCGTGAGTTTAGTTATGGCATATCGGCGCGCGATGAGTTCATCGGGCAGATCAACAGACGAGAACCTAATCATAGTTTGAGAGAATGATGAACGAGCAGAAAGAACTTGAAGCAGTGATCGCCGATGTCATGAGCGCCATGAACTCAGCGACAAGCGGCATCAGTGATCCCGAAGAGTGGCTGATCGATGCACTGGGCGGGAATAACACGGCAGTGGGAATGACGGTGAATCCGTATACTGCCATGGGGCTAGCGCCGCTGTGGTATGCGGTGAACAAGATCAGCGGACACATCGCTACGATGCCACTGAAACTGATGAGACGAACGAGCGATCTCACAACCGAGTGGCTAAGAGATGATCCGCGCCAGCGCCTCATCGAGCGACCGAACGACTATCAGACTGCCGCTGTTCAGCGTGAACAGATACAAGGTCATACTCTGCTGATGGGGAATGGTCGCATGGCGATCGTTCGAGATGAAGCACAGCGACCAGTAGAACTGATCCCGATACTGCCGCAGTCAGCGAGAACTATGCTCGTCGATGGTAAGAAGTGGACGATGGTGATCGCGCCTGATCTTTACGACTACACTCAGAACGAACTCTTCGAGCAACCCGGTCGAGTCTATTACATACCAGACGAAGACTGTGTTCACATTCAAGGGTTCGGATGGAATGGTGTCTGGGGCTATTCACTGATTCACATCTGCCGAGAGATCATCGGGCTGGGGCTCGCTGGTCAGCAAGCAGCAGGGCAAGCGTTCGTGAACGCTGGCAGACCGGGAATCATTCTCGAAGCACCAGTCGGCAAGTTCAGAGATCCGCAGAAGGCGAAACAGTTCCTCGACTCGTTCGATCAGAATGTGAAAGGCATCGACAACGCCGGAAAGACAGCGATGCTTCGTGAAGGTGTCACAGCAAGAGTTCTGCCGATCAGTCAGAGCGATGCGCAGTTCTTACAACAGCGAATCTTCAATCGGGAAGAGATCGCACTGATCATGAATCTCGAAAACATTCTCGGAGATTCGAGCGGCGTGACTTACAAGAGCATCACTGAAAGGAATGCGGCTTATCTCGCCAACTGCTTAAACCGCTGGCTGACGAAGTGGGAACAAGAGATGACGCTCAAGCTGCTGACAGAAGAAGAGAAGCAGCGAGGCGATATGTACTTCAAGTTCGACACAACCGCATTCCTATCGGGTGATCCGAATGCCATGGCAGACTACACCGGCAAGCTGAGAGCGCAAGGATTGATTAGCGGCAACGAAGGGCGAGGAATGCACCATCTGAACTTCGTCGATGATCCTCAGCTAGAAACATTCACCAATCCAAACACTACGACGAACAGCACTGAGCAGATCATCGTCAGTGATGACGACAGCGGTGAAGACATCGAGAGCGATCGCGAGACAGCGCTTTTCGAAGGTGTAGTTCGAAACACAATCAAGCGCATGACGAAGATCGAAGATGAACGACTCAGCGTCGATCGCAAGAACTACCCTGAGTGGCTAGCTAAGTTCTACGACACATGGGCGATCACGCTCGGCACAGCAGTTGAAGATCTCGGTGCGAACAGCACAATCGCTGCTCAGTACTGCGACGAGACATCAAGACAGCTTCGCGAGATCGTCACTATGAACGCTGACGAACCATGTGAGGCAGTCATGAACCACATGAGACAGCAAGGCGATCGCGCTGATGCACTTACAACCAAGATCCTCGATGATGTGAGAAGCTAGATGTTCAGAGTCAACTTAGAAAGCAAAGTGATCGATGCTCGCGGAGTAGTCGAAGAACGATACGAAGGGCAGAGCGGGTTCAGCTCAGATGACTTCGTTGAAGCGTTCGCAGATCTCGAAGGCGAAGACATCAAGATCATCATCAACAGCGCTGGCGGCGTAGTGAGCGAAGGACTGTCGATCTTCAATCAGATCGAAGCGAGAAGCGGTGAGACTACGATCATTGTCGATGCTGTCGCAGCGTCGATCGCTAGCGTGATCACGATGGCAGCGGATACGATCGTGATGCGCCGAAAGGCTCAGCTGTTTATTCATGATCCGTGGACTGTCGCGATGGGCAACGCCTCTGGGTTCCGCACTGTCGCTGATCACCTCGATGCTCTCGCTCGCGAGATCGCCGATGTCTATGCGAGTCGATCGGCAGCGAACGGAGTGGTGACTGATGTCGATGCTTGGTTGCAGTTGATGAGAGATGAGACTTGGTTCAATGCTGAGCAAGCGATGAGCGCTGGGCTCGCCGACGAGATCTCTCGACCGCAAGTGCGAACAGCTATCGACGAAGAGCAGGAAGACGAAGACACTCGAAGTCCATACTCGATCAGCGCTCGCATGACTGAGCCAGCAAGGGCAGAGATCGATCTCAGTGTGTCAGATGGCATGGTCGAAGAAGCAGAGAAAGGACTCGCATGGCGAGAAGAGTACAACCGTGGAGGCACTCAAGTTGGTGTGACAAGAGCGAACCAGATCATCAGAGATGGCGAGCTGAGCGAAGACACATGGAAGCGAGTTTATAGCTACCTCGCTCGACATGAGGTCGACAAGGATGGCGAAGGATTCACACCAGATGAAGACGGTTTTCCAAGTGCTGGGCGAATCGCATGGGCATTATGGGGTGGCGATCCAGCCTTCACTCGAAGCAGAAAGATCGTCGAGCAGTTGCAGCGAGAGGAAGAAGAAGATCGCATCGAGCCGATCGCTGTGCTTCATTCTGCCAGAGTTCTCGCCGCAGTGCTTGACAAGCGGCACCGCATTATGCGACAACGACTGGGCATCAGTTGATGCCGACCGACAAGCAGCGAACCTGATCACTCATCCGTTGATGCAGTTGAACCGTTCGAATGTGTTGCCACTTGACAACTTATTCCAACATCACAAGGCATCAAACTACGATGAGTACCATCAAGAACAAGATCGAGAAACTCGACGCTCGGAACGCTGAGATCGCAAGCGAGATCGAAGCACTCGGATCAGTTGAAGCATCTGACGCAGATGCTCAGTCGTCGGCTCTGAACTCGATCAGCGAACTCAGTGCTGAGTTCGACAAGAACGAGAACGAGCTGAAAGTCTACGCCGCTGCATTCGAGAAGACGAAGCAGAGCGAAGCACGAAAGGTGAATCGCCAGATCGCTGTTGGCGGTGAGTCTTCTCAGCCCGAAGGCAGTGTTCAAGCGAGCGCATCGTATCCGTGGGAGAATCAGAAGATCTCTGCTCGGGTTGCTTATCAGAAGTCGAAGCACTTCAACAGCAATGAAGAAGCGTACTTCGCTGGATTGTTCTATGCCGCTGCTGCTGGCAATCACGCCGCGAAAGACAAGCTGATCGATTCAGGCTACAAGATGAATCCAGCTCGCGGCGACATGAGCATCACGCCGAACACTGCCGGTGGTTTCACTGTTCCTGAGCCGCTTGAAGCTACGATCATCCGACTCGTCGAAGAAGCTGGCGTCTTTCGTCGAAGCGCTCGAACGATGCCGATGACTTCGAACACTCTCGATGTGCCTCAGCGGGTTGGCGGTCTTACCGTCGAGTACCCGGGCGAGGGTGGAAACATCGGAAATTCAGATCTCACTTTTGGACAGATCAACCTCGTAGCTAAGAAGTACGCAGTGCTTGCGCTGATGAGTACCGAACTCGAAGAAGACTCGATCATCTCGATGGTCGATCTCGTCACTGAGGAGATCGCTTATGCGATCGCTGTGGCAGAGGATACGAACAGCTTCCTCGGTGACGGAACTGCGGCGTTCGGTGGCATCACTGGCATCGCGAATGCTCTTGCTGCTGGTTCTCAGTTGGCGCTCAATGTGAACTGGGGAGCGCAGACGCTCGACGAGTTCACTGATGCTGTCGCTGCTCTGCCATTGTACGCAGGCATTCAGCCAGCTTGGTACATCAATCACTCGGGCTACGCTGCTTCGATGCAGCGCTTGCTCTATGCCGCTGGTGGAAACACTGGCGACAATGTAGCAGGCGGGATGCCAGCGCAGTTTCTCGGCTACCCGGTCTACTTCACGCAAGTGCTGCCCGGTCTGGGCGCTGTTGCTGGTGATCTCACTGCTGTCTTCGGTGATCTTCGTATGGGTTCAATCATGGGCATTCGCCGCAGCTTGACGATCAAGGTGCTGAATGAACTTTACGCCGCAAGCGATCAGGTTGGTCTCGTCGCTACAAGTCGATCTGACACTCAGATCTTCGATGTCGGAACTGCGACCACTGCTGGCAGCATCGTCGGCTTGTTCGCTACTTGATCGAGTTCGATGTTCACAGCGTCACTCGCTCTGGCGAGTGACGATGGGGCACAGCGGCTCTGCTTTCCGGTCGCTGTGCTTTCACCCTACGCAGGATCAAGTTCATGAATCAGATGTCAGCACGGATACCATGGTCACTCGAAAGAACGATCGCGCCAGCGAATCGACCAGTGACACTAAGCGCACTAAAGCGAGCGATCAGGCTCAGCGTCGATGATGACAGTCATGATGAAGTTCTGACGATGTACGTCGATGCTGCTACTGATCAAGTCGAACACGATACATCCTCAGCACTGATCACCCAGACTTGGAAGATGAAGCGAGATCTCTTTCCGTCTGATCAGAGTTACATCTACTTCCCGATCAGACCAGTTCAATCGGTTTCGCATGTGAAGTACTACGATCAGAACGCCGAAGCAGAAGCGACTTTCACCGAGTACACTTTCGATGCTTCGCAGCAGATGATCGTACTCGACACCGATGCTTCATGGCCGACTGATGCGATCGATGTGAAGATCACGATCGTCGTCGGTTACGGTGACAGCGAACCATCAGTGCCAACGGTTCTGAGGCAAGCGATCTACATGCAAGCAGGCAAGTGGTTCCAGAATCCGACGATGGACATGAATGATGTGATCTACACTGACGCACCATATCGGCGACTGATCGAGCGATTCACTCGGAGCGACTACCCCTAATGGCAAGAAGAAACAAGATCGGAAGCAGGCGATACATCGCCACCTTCTTCGCTCACGATGGAACTGTCGATGGTGCTGGGCAACCTACGTTCAATGATCCCGCTGCTTGGCAGCAGGTTGTTACTGGGTGGTACTGCGAGTGCCTCGCTACATCCGGTGGCGAGACACTTCGAGGACAGCAGGTAACAGCCCAGACGAAGCGAGTGCTATACGGTGACTTCGCTGCTGTCAGATCTGTAACGGCTCGGATGCGATGCAAGGTCGATGGCATTGTGAGCGATGTGATCTCTGTGCTTGATGACTCTGGCGAGAAGCGTGAGATGCGTGTTCAGCTGGGAGAAGAACAGTGACCACAAGGATCTTCGGCAAGATCGAGATGCAAGATCGCGAACTTCGATACAAGAGAAGGATGAGCCGTAAGTCATCGAAGCGAGGTGTGTCGTTCAGAATTACGCCAGCGACTGAGAAGATGTTCAAGCAGCTGCCGGTCGAGATGCGCCTTCAAGTGTTGAAGGTCGCCACTCGCGCTGGCGGCGCAGTTGTTGCGAAGCGAGCAGCATCACTCGCAAGACCGCATCAGTCGCGAAGAACGGGCACAGCAAAACTACAAGCGAAGAAGACTCGCGATCAGCGAGCGAATAATCCTAAGAACTTATCGCAATCGATTAGAACGAAAGTGAAAGTCTTTAAGAATGCCGTGCTGTGCATGGTCGGACCAGAGCGACCATGGGGTAACATCGGAAACGTCTTCGAGTTCGGTGGAATGATTCCGAGATGGAACAAGGGTTCAAGAGATGATCGAACGAGACAGCGGCCTCGACCGTTCATGAGAGCAGCGGTTGATGGAACGACACATCAGCAGAAGAAGGCGTTCATCATCGCGGTGAAGAAACGGTGGAAACAACTATGAGCGCGAAAGACATCACCGAAGCATTCAGAGAGTTACTTCTCACTGATCCAAACATCGCTGGGATCGTTAGTGATCGCATTGTCGCTGATCAGCTGCCAGAAGGAATGGCAACGCCAGCGATTGTTTTCTATGAGATCAGCAGCAACATCGATAACAGCATCGAGCCTGATGTGATTGTCGACTGCTCGATCAGCAGATTCCAAGTCGAAGCATTCGCATCAACTCGACCGATGGCAGACAAGGTTCAGCGAATGATCGTGAGACGATGCGGCAACTTCATCGGCAAGATCGGCGATGTTGGAATGAAGACATCGCGACTCACTGGGCAATCATTCGAAACAGATCGGCCAGAACTCGGATCGGCAGGCTTTCGCTATTTGAGTCGAGTCGACTATCAGATCACTCACTATCCCGTAGACATCAGCTAGAAAGGTTTTCTCATGGCATACTTAGGCGACACCGGACAAGGCGCACTCTTCACGATGGTCGGACTGTCACTACAGTCGAGAGTCAAGTCGATTCAACTTCCAGAGTTCACGCAAGAGAAGATCGATGCGACGAGCCTGAACACGACCGGCTTCATGCAGTACATCGCTGGCGATGTAGTCGATCCCGGCGAGATGACGCTCGAACTGATCTTCGATCCACAAGATGATGTGAATGCGCTCAGCCTTATGGGAGGTTGTGGCGAAGAAGCTGAAGTCGAGTTTCCTCGAAGTCCATGTCGCACCGGTGCAACTTCGAGCGCTACGCTAATGGGCACAGCGATCATCACTAATGTCGCGATGCCGAATCTAGCAGTGAATGAGCTGATGATGGTAACACTTACGATCGCGTTCGATGGTGGCACTGGTCCGACTTACACGGCAGAAGCATAGTCGATCATTCATTCAGAAAGGAAAGCAAGTGAACATTGAACTACAGCAACGAAGCGGCATCAACATCGCGAGTGGTCAGGAGCAATTCTACGAAAGCTACTGGGTCATTCTCGATGGCGAACGAGTTGGCGCGATCAGTTGGAAAGAAGGAGCCAGCTTCCTGCCTCGAAGACCGATCGATCCGATCGCGATGAAAGCGATCAAGCAGAAACTAGCAGAAGCACTTGAACGGCAAGTGACTGACAAGCCCGAAGCACCCCAGATACCAGAAGGAATGTTCGATGACGAAGATGAAGGAAAGCACTACGAAGACGACTTCGCTGACTCGTGAAGCGCTGCTCGGCGCGATCAAGGCTGAGAAGCGACTCGTTCACGTTCAAGGCATCGGCGATGTCATGATCAGATCGTGGTCGCCGGTAGCTCGTTCGAGAAGGCAAGCGGCGATCTCATCGATGAAGAAGGAGCATCAGTTCAGTCATGCTAATGCCTATGCGGTTATCGACATGGTATGCGATGTGAATGGCGAACAACTCTTCTCTGAGTCAGATCTCGACATGCTTATGAGCGATGATGTCAGCTCGACGAAACTCGATCTGCTATACGATGCTTGTAACGTGTTCGACGAGGAAGTTTCGGGAAACGACTAAACCGCATTGAACGCTTCGAGAAAGAGTTCGATCGAAACTCGCGGCTTAGTTTTGTCTTCGCACTTGCTCTCGAACTTGGGATCGATGATCCGATCAGTTGGTTCAATGCGGTAGGCGATCGAGTGGTAGATGCTTGGATAGGTTACAAGAAACACGAATTGAATCGATCAGCTAGCAAGACGAGCGAGATGGTTGATCCGGCTGAAGCACATGAAAGGTTTTTGAATGGCAGTTTCAATCGGCACACTTCGAATGGACATCATCGCTCGAACTGAGCAGTTCGAGAAAGGTCTATTCAAAACCAGAAAGGAACTGAACGCTGCTCGAAGAGTGTTTAACAAGAACTTAAACGAGCATGAGAAGTTCGCGAGAAGCTTAAACAAGGTTGATGATCAGCTAAGAAAGGGCAATATCTCGATCGCTTTACATCGACGAGAAGTGAATCGACTTCAGAGGGAGTACAACGAAGTCCACACCGCTAGCGGCAGATTCTTCAAGGCTATGAGAAGCAGAGCAACCGCATTCGCTGCGGGATTCGCAACGGTTGGAACTGTTGTCGCCGCATTCAGGCAAGTTCGCGAAGGTCTGAACGAGATCGACAGACTCGACAAGGCTGCGGCAGGCATGGGCGAATCTGTAGCGAACATGCAAGCAGTAGCATTCGCTGCGAGTCAGAGCGCTGGCATAGCAGCAGAGACTACCAACACCGCGATGGAGAAGATGGCGAAGCGAATCGCCGAAGCTGCTAACAATACTGGCGAAGCGAAGACAGCGCTCGAACTGTTGAACCTCGACGCTAAAGAACTGGTGAAGCTAAAGCCATACGAGCAATTCAAGCTACTCGCCGATGCGATGGAAGAGATACCAGACGCTGGCACTCGATCAGCGCTCGCCGCTAAGTTGTTCGACATGGAAGCAAGGCGACTGCATCTAACGATGAAAGGTGGCGCTGAGACGCTTGAACGGTATCGTGATCAGGCCGAACAGCTGGGCATTCTTCTGACAGATGACATGGTGAAGAACAGTGTCGCTGCGAATGATGCGCTCGATCGCCTATCGACATCATGGGCATCCTTGAAACTTGTGGTGAGTGGTACGCTAGCGCCAGCGTTCGAAGGCATAGCTGACGCGATGCAAAACGTAACAAACCAGATCACGAAGTTGAATAAACTGTTTGGTGATGGAGATGGCTTTCTGTCAGAGTCGATGCGAGACTTTGCCGGGCTGAACTTTAAGAGTCCCGATGAGGTCAAGCGGATATTCAAGAAGTACGGAGCGAAAGCAGCTGATGGATTCTCTGATACTTTCCTGCCTGCTTCATGGCAAGAAGACGGAGCAGAAGTCTTCGAAGATCGAGTGAGGAAAGTACAGAAAAGCTTCATAGGTAGGTGGTTGTTTGGTGACAGTACTGATCAGAAGACTTTCAAGCTAAAGATCAAGGAAGAAGACGAGAGCGGTGGCGAGTCGCTGCTCGACGACGAAGAGAAGAATGTGAACCTCAAAGCTGGCATAACAGCGGAGCAGGACTCGATCGAAGAGTATCGCTTTCTGATCGAGAAGCAACAGCGAGAGAATCAAGCTCGACTGACGACAAGCAACATCGACGCTCTGAACAATAACACGAACGCTATACTTCAAACTCAGAAGCGAGACGAGATTCACTATCCTCGTCGCTCCAATCTTCGAGAGGTTCAACTTGCACCATGACAACCTACAACTACATCGCCGAACGTCTTCGGTATTCTGATGCTACGGCATCTGCTAGCGGCTCAGTTGTTCAGCAAGAAACGAATCTTGCTTATCGCCTTCGAGTGAGCGAGTATGAAACCGACTACTGCACTGCCACCGGCGTATCGACTGTCGAGACAATCCCCATCACTGCTGCTGAGGTGCTTAGTGACTATCCGAGAAGATCATCAGGCGCAGTAGTTTCAGAGGATACGCCACCAGAGGCAGGCATGGATATTATGTTCGCTAACGGTAGAGTTTATCCGTTTACGCACTGCGGCAGTATCGCTGTCAAACAGAACGCGAAAGCCACCCAAGAGTTCCTGCTTACGGCAGTTTTCAGAAGCGAGCAGTTCGACCATACGAAGATCAGCCAGCTCATTGGCATTGATGTGCCTGCTGACATCGATGCTTATCCGGTGATCTATCAGAGCGAGCATCGGCTAGTTGACTTCGTGCTGTACGAAGACAATACACCTACGCCATTGGGTCCGAAGCAATGCAAGCTGCCGACTGGCAACTTGTATTCTCAGCCGTTCATCGAGAAGGTTCCGAACGAGACACTGATTGTCACTCAGTATGAAGCAACGATGGACGAAAGCACAGTCGCTGAACGACTCGAACGAGTGAACGATGGGATGTGGTTGTCATCGGGCGATGCTAATCAGTGGAAGATCACGAACATTGAATGGCAAGATGTTCGAGTAGTCACTGGCACTTCGCAGAATCCACTCGGCGAGGACTGTGCGCTTGTTCGTTACACTGTTCAACGGCTGAACAAGAGTCAGGGATGGCGATCGAAGCGAGCGCTGCTCGACACTCACTATCTCGCAACTGCTGGCGATGAATCGACTCGAATGCCGTTCGTCACTAAAGAAGGTGGCAGAACGAACTACATCGGACAGATCGACGACAATGGAATACCTTCGCCCAGTTCGCTAGAGTACGACACTTTCAGAGTTCAAGAAGAGATAGTCTTTCAATCATTCCTAAAGAACGAATCACCATGACACCGGATGAGTTTCTGAACTGGAAGAACGCTCGCGCTCAGATGCAAGCGACAAGACTGCCAGCGACGATGGCAGCTAAGCCTCTGCCGTATGATACTCAGATGGAAGTCGCTCGCGGTCAGTCTTGGGTGATCAAGACGCCACCGGGAGGGATACCAGCACGGTCGAGTTATACACCGGGAAGGGAGATCTGCGAGTCGTTCATCATCGATGAGAATCCGACACCACCTTCTCTGCTTGAAGAAACGAATCAGACGACTGCGACCATGGAGCAGTACGTTTACAACTTGACGACTGAGCAAGTCGAAGGCGGTCAGTACTTCATCGCTGCTCAAGTCGGCAACGTCTTGGTCGGTGCATTCAGCGAGGGTGGTGGTGGTGGTGGCGCTAAGCGAGTGCAGTTTCGATCCACTACGAAGATGCAGAACGGCCTAATCACTGGTGAGATCATTCTCAGCGAGGGATCACTTTCGCCACCAGTCGGTGCCGTTCAAGTGTTCGCCGATCCTTTCAATCTGTTCTACAGTGGCGAACCTGATGCGATCGGATGGGGCTACTATCGACCAGCGAACGAACATTGCGATCTCGAAGAAGGTCGATGGGAAGTTGAAGAACTCAGTTTGCCTCTCGATGAAGTCGTTGGCATAGTACAAACATGCTTGAAGAAGACTGATGATGAAACGAGTGTGACAGTCGAGATCAATAGCGGCTTAGCAATGTGGTCGCAGTATCACAATGTCGATCTGCCACCAGAGATGAGCGGCTCGACAACCACGATCACAGCTCTGAACTCGTTCAATCTCGACACATGCGCTCTGAAGATGGTTCGAGTGCGACGAATCCCAGACATGATTCCTAGTGACTCGTTCAACTGTGATGTGCCGACTGGAAACACTTCGAGTCAGTCAAACTGGCACATAGTTCAAGTTGAAGAGCAGATCGCTCGATGGCTCAAAGTTCGATACACGGGCGATGAGTGGGTACCGTTCGGCGGCGGCAGTGGTGTGGGCGATGTAGCATGGGATGGTTGTGATCCGTTTACGAGTAATTGCGATATACCAAACATTATTGATCCATGTGGGTTGCCACCTTGCATACCCGATAACACATGCGGCATCGCTCACTATAAGCCAGAGACTCATGAATACATTGTGACAGCAACACAGTCGGCGCTCATGGGTGCGCCAACTCAGCGCTTCGTGCCGGTCGAGATCGGTGATGCCGGTGCCTTGTATCCTTGCGCTATTGAAGTGACGCTTCAAGAAGTTTGCTTGTTCGAGAGTGATGCCGACCCAGTCATCGATAGAGTCACGCCGACTTATCTGACCGTCGATGTAGTGACTGATGCAGTTACGCAAGGCAGTAGCATCTTCTTAAACAGATCGACAATCACAACCTGCAGCATCACACCGGCTGAGCCAGATGTGGTCGACATCTGCCCGCTGCTCTGTTACTGCGATCAGTTCTACGAGTGCTGTGGCGAGCAGTGCGGTTGCGAGAATAGCGACTGCACTTGGGATTGGGATCCTCTGGCAGAAGTCTGGATCAACACTATTCCATGCCCAGAAGGTTGTGAGTGTACGGGCGCTGCACCACCTACACCAGCACCAGACGATCCGAAGACTGTGACTTATCCATGTGAAGACGCAGTGGAAGAATGCTGTGACAATGTCAGTTCAAGTACAGCCGTTAATTTGGTCGACTTCCAGTTCGTTAACCCTTGCAACTTCGACACTACGCAAGGAACACTCACTCCGAATAGTTCGTCTTTCTCAGCCGCTGGCCCATGCGGTGCTACGCTCAGCTTTAGCGTCGACTGGGTGAATCAGAGTTGTGGTACAACTCAAACAACTTTGGCGACCGCAGTTTTGAAGAAGAACAACACATGCTGCTACTGGGAAATAACTTTGAATCAACCAAGTGCCCAATGCGACTTTGATCCGTTCTGCGATCTCGGCGATGGGTGGCCGAGTAGCCTAATTCTGGTACCGACATGCGATGGCGAAACTGCACTAGACTGTTCAAGCTACCCGCCGGGCGATGACTGCTTAGCTGGTTGTGATGATGGAGGATTCGACTTTCCAACTTTCGTAGTGACTAATGTGGGGAGCTGTGCCTGATGGACTCTGTAGCAAGTAATGAAGAAAGAGATGAGCGGTTGCGAAAGCATCGAGACAGACAGAAACGGAAAGAGAATCTAGCTGCGATCAGAGAAGGATCGAAGAGTTCTAGAACTCTGCCAGTCGGGACAGCACGAAAGAAGGTCAGCGCTGAGCAGAAGAAAGCCAAGCTGTTAGCGATTCTCGATGAGACGAAGCTAGGCGACTCGTTCGTGATCAGTCAGATCGATGATCTGTTCATCGGCTGTTCATCATGCAAGTCATCAGTTCGGCACATCATGAACAGATGGGACATCGACGAAGAACCAGAGACGTTGATGCCGAAGATCGATCGAGTTGCCACAACCATTTACAAGAAGCAACCCTCGAAGCAGCAGATGAACATCACAGTGAAAGAAGTAGCAGTCGTGATCATCAAGCACATCGAAGCATTCAGACAACGAAACCCGATAACACTGGAAAGCACTAATGAAGAAAGAGAAAGCATCGCTGAACGTCGAACAGAAACCGTTGACGCTGCTGGTATCAGATCCGTCAAACTTGCGCCAGCACAGCGACCGTAACATCGAGGCAATCAAGTCGAGTCTCGTTCGCTTCGGTCAGCAGAAACCGATCGTGATCGACTCGAAGAATGTCGTTCACGCTGGCAACGGTACTCTCGAAGCAGCAAGACAGCTCGGCTGGGAATCGATCGCATGTGTGAGATCTGATCTCAGCGGTTCAGATCTGACAGCGTTCGCCATCGCTGATAACAGAACGGCAGAACTTGCGAACTGGGATGATGATGCTCTAGCTTCGACACTGCAATCACTCGACTCGATCGATGAATCGATGCTCGCTGATCTGGCGTTCACTCACGATGAACTGATGGCGATGCTGCCAGAGAGCGACAGCATAGCCGAAGACGATGAGATACCAGCAGTGCCGAAAGATCCAGTTACGAAGAAGGGCGATGTGTGGATCTGCGGTGATCACCGATTGATGTGCGGCGACTCGACTGACTCAGATCAGATCGCGAAGCTCATGAAAGGCGATCAGGCCGATCTCTTGTTCACCTCGCCACCTTACGCGCTTGGAAAGTCGATCACTGTCGGTGGTAACACTGCGATGAAGAACGCCAGCTCACCCTATGTTGGCTACAAGGATGAAAGCGAAGGATGGGGTGATCTGATGCAAGGGTTCTTCGATGCGAGTGCCGATCATGTCGCCAGTGCCTATGTGATCAATGTCCAGTCGCTTGCTGGTAACAAGCGGCAGCTCACGAAGTTCATCGCTGAGAACGCTGATCAGTTCTGCGATGTAGCGATATGGGACAAGACTCACGGACCGCCAGCGATGGCGCAAGGCGTTCTCGCTTCGCAGTTCGAGTACTTGCTCATCTTCTCGAAAGAGAAAGACGCATCTCGCCGAGTGCCGCTTGCATCATGGCGAGGCACTGAAACGAATGTGTATCAGGGTAGGCCGAACACTCAGAACGAGTTCAGCGAAGTACATGCGGCGACGATGGCGCTGCATCTGCCGACATGGGTGATCGACAAGCTGTGCGATCAAGCGATGAGTGTCTTCGATCCTTTCGGTGGCACTGGCACAACGATGATCGCTTGCGAACAGCTCGACCGCATCTGCTACTCGATGGAACTTGAACCTGCTTACTGTGATCTGTCAGTCGAACGATGGCAGAACCTAACCGGGCAGAAGGCAGTGAAAGCGTAAGCGCTTGTAGCGCGAAGAACTCTCGTCGCTCTTAGTGATCCTGCTGAGTGGCGAGAGTTCTTTCCTCGATGAGCAGCGTCTCGCCTGCGCTCGTTCGATGAAGTCTTCGCATGATCTGTCATGCAACCGTCAGCGCTCGTTCTGGGCGATCCTGATCGATGTGTCGATGTGCTGGGAATACGAGCGTGAGAATCGATCGATCCCGTGAATCGCTGGGAATAACGCTGTGGACGATGAACCAGCGGCCTTGAATAGTTCCATGCCTTCTGTCATAATGTATAGACATCGGGAAGGAATCCCGAAGCGAGCAGAAGTCTCGCGGTCGCCGCACGATCGAAAGATCCGGCATACGAACGACCGCAGATCAAGGGCGGATCACGAAGATCCCATCTCGAACCGCAAGGTGAGAAAGTCCTCTGCCCCGCTGATACGCACCGCTGCGAAGCGGCGCGGGCACAGCGGTGACCGGCCACGGTCGCAAGAGAATCGCCGCTCATTAGAACGATGCGATCTGAAACCTGCTGGTCACTCAGAACGCATTGAACGATAGACGCGATTCACCGAATGCAAAGTCGGTACGAATCTGGGCATCGCAGTCATGAACGCGATGCTCTTTCTCGTTCTTACTTTCTCAAACTAGGAGACAACTATGAAGACTTCACATGAACAAGCTGCGAACATCTTGAACAAGATCTTCCCCGGCATCGAAGCTCACTCGGGTTACATCGGCAACTGTTCGCCATGTGGCAGCTACGACGATCGATTGTTCAGGATCTTCACGAACATCGACATCGGTGGTGTGAACAGTTTCAGCATCGACATCCCGGCAGGCGAGGTCTCGGCGACAACGCTTGCTCGATGCGTTCTGATGATCCTTCGATGGGACAATCGGCAGACTGTCAGTCCCGCTGTCGCTCAGATGATTAACGCTGTGCGACATGCGAGCTAAGTCGAAACGCCGAAAGGCGTCTTGCGGAATTGATCACCCGTAACTGATGAGACAGATCGACACTTCACAACTAGGAGACAACTATGAGTGCTTTAAGACGAACAAGAGTCAGCGAGTTCGAGCAGCGGCTTGAATGTAAGAAGACATTCTTCACTGCCTTGCGTGATCACTTTCAGACATCGAATAAGTTCACGCTTCACGAAGCATGGCAAGCTATGCCTTATTTCGCTGCGAACTTCAACACATACCCGATCCTCATGTCACTGCTTGATGAGATGGTGACTGAGTTTGTTATTGAAGGTTACACGAACGGTCCCGACAAGTTCTATCGCTTCTAAGTCGAAACGCCTTCGGGCGTCTGATCGAGTTGGCTACTCGATCACTGATGAGACAAGCCAAACAACTAGGAGACAATCATGAGTGCTAACATTCAACAACTGCAAGCGATTCGAGTTCGAGTTCTTCCTGCGACGAGTCATCGAGGCAAGCGAATGCTCGTTCAGTCTGGACCGACAAGCGCTGGCAATCGACAGCGCTACGGATGGGACTGGTCGAAGAACGATCATGAGAACATCGTTCAAGCGGCGAGGCTGTTCGCTGAGTCGATGAACTGGGAGAATCGATTCTTCATCGCTGCTGAGATCCCTGAAAGTGTTCACAATCCGAACTGTTATCTGTTCACTCAGATCAGCAAGGATCTGACATGCTACGCCAGTCACGCTGGCATTCGAGAGATCGCAGCGTTCGAGACTGACACTCTCGCTCGATCTCACTGATTCAAACTTCAACGAAGGAGACAACTATGAAAGCGCTAACACGGAAAGATGATCGCGGTCGAGTCTGGGTCTACTGCGACTGCGAAGGAACATGGAGTCATGCTGATCACTTGATCGGATGTGCTGCGAAGAACGGCAGACGCTTCATGTTCTGGTCATCAGATGACAAGTACCCAGAAGAGTTCAAGACGCTTCGCGAAGCGATGATCAGCGTCTAGTCGAAACGCCGCAAGGCGTCTGCGGGGTTCTGCGCTTCCCGCACTGATGAGACAGCGCAAACATTCAACAGGAGACAACTATGAAAGTTCAAAACATCAAGAAAGCTATCGCTCGAATCTTCAAGAACATTCGCTGGTTCATGCTCGTCGATCATGGCGAGTCGGTTAACACGATGGGTGAGATGCTTGATCGCATCGATCATCTAGTGCTGAATCACGAAGACGAGATCGGCGACTTGAAGATGAAGATCGAAGAACTTACTCAGCAACTCGAAGCGGTTGATGAACTCGTCGAGCAGAAGCTGAACGACTATGACTTCGATGAACTGATGACTGACGCGATCCGCGAACATGACTTCAGCTATGAGATCGGCGAAGCGGTTGCTGAGCATGACTTCGACGATGCCATCAGAGAGCAAGTCGAGTACTTCGACTTCGACGACAAGATCGGCGAGGCGCTCGATCGCTACTGCTTCGATGATAAGCTCACGAACTTCATGCGAGAGAATGACATGGGCGGTCGAATCGAGTCGCAGATCGATCGAAAGATCGCCGCGATGTTCAGCACTGCTCGCATCGTCTTCGGCGATGTCGAAGAACCGAAGCAGACAGAAGCGCTTCTCGATGAAGTCGCTGTTCATCCGTTCGTCGATCCGGCGATCGATGCTGTCATCGCTTTCGAAGACAGCGAGTGATCACAGTTTCACAGTTTCGCAACACTAACAAGGAGACTCTTATGAGCAACGAAAGAAAGCAGGCGAAGGAAGTCGGTCGCATAGTCGTAGTCAATGAACTGCCAGATGCTACGCACTGGGAGATCATCGATGTCGATCATGCTCACAGCATGTTCCAAGTTCGCGAGCGAGGCACCGACTACAAGCCGCAGTGGATTCACAGTTGCCAGATTCACAAGTACATCTGGGACTAAACTCGAAACGCCGCAAGGCGTCTGCGGGATCAAGCCCACACCCGCACTGATGAGAACGGGCATTCAATTCTTAAACGGAGACGAATTATGAGTATTGCATTCGCAAACAATGTCGAAGAGAAGATTCGAAGCACTTTCGGCGAGACGATGAAGCTGCCGCTGATGGGTCCAGATAACATGCCGACACCCCACTACGGGATCTGTCGCACTGACATCGAAGGACCGGAGGCGTGGTTTCCTCGAACGATGAAGCGAGGGTACCAAGAGCATACGCTCGATGATGTAGTCGACATCTGCCGCATCGCTGCCGAAGGTTTCGGCTTGAAGGATGATCAGATCAAAGTCGATTGCTGCTGGGGCAAGAACGGTCATCGTGTTTCGATCGCACCGACGAACGAACATCGACGAACGCTCGCTCGCGGCGAAGACTCGCTCTGGCCTCGCTTCGTTCTTCGCGCTGACTTCGGGTTCAAGTTCATCGCATCTGCTGGCATGTTCAGAGATGCTTGTTCGAACTTGCAGATGATGCGCAAGGTTCAAGGCACTACGGTCTCGCTTCGCCACACTGGCGGTTTCCGAGATCACTTCGATTCGACTGTCGATGAGTTCAGAACGCTCGCCGCTAAGTACGATAACATCGTCGAAGCAGCGAACAAGCTGAACGAACGACGAGTCGACACCGCTGAGTTCCTCGCTCAGATGTTTCCACCGCCAGCAGAAGCATCGACTGAGTCGAAGATCAGTCGTCACAAGAAGCACATCGGTCAGATGATCGATCGCCTTCAACGTGAGCAACTGAAAACTGGCGTCGAAGTTAGCGCTCGTCGAGCGACACCATGGCAACTCGCAAACATGGTCACTGGATTCATTCAGCATGACAAGACGCGAGTCGGAAAGCCGAACGCATCAGAGCGAGCGTTCATGGCACTCGACGACAAGACATGCGACAAGGCATGGGATCTCGCATTCACGATGAGTGCGTAACACTTGCTGAGTAGCAACGAACCGCGAGCAGTCGATCGACTGCTCGTCTTCGTTCTTACTCGTTACTAATTAGGAGACAACTATGAAAGTTCAATATCTCGAAACACTGTTCACTGACGCGAAGCGCAAGTTCGCTCGGCCTAATCTGACCAACGATGGATACACTTCGAGGAGAGGTTCGCCATCGAATCTGATGATCAAGCTCGGCAGTCGATGGCATCGAATCTATACGCTGTGCTTTAGCAACAATGGTTCGAGCTTCGTTCGAGTAAATGGCGAGATGAAGTTTCTCACCGCTGCTCAGTGTGATGAAGCACAGCGACTTGCTGAACGACTAAACAAGTAACACACCAACTAGGAGACGATCATGAAAGTTTTAGACTCAATCAAAGTTTGCGGCGATTGCCTGATGGTCATCGCTAATGGCGACTACAGTTCTCTGGCGATGTACCCAGAGACAGAAGACAAGCGGCGAGACGAGATCGATGCCGGTCTCGATCGACTGGCGAAGATCGGTCATGTCGCTCGCTTAGATTCAGTGAAAGATGATCACTTGAGTTATCGTTCTTGCGAATGCTGTGAAAGCCAACTCGCTGGATCTCGTCACCACTGCGTACTGCTCGGCGAGTGATCAGAATGCAGTTCATTTCCAATTCTAACTAGGAGACAATCATGAAGACTAAAGAAAGAATGTTGCTGAAAGATGCGAAGCAGTTGCTCACTGATCACGGATTCTATTCGACAGTTCAGGAGTACACTCACCCACATGCCAGAAAGCTGATGGCGGCAGAGTTCGCATCGAGCGAGATGTTTGATGATGTGGGATTCCTCTCGCTGTCCGACTTCAGTCGAGACACAGTTCATGCGCAAGATGTTCGAGACTTCATTCAGAGACATCGCGAGCCGTTCAAGTACTATCTCGGCACATTCGGTTTCGATGTGAACGCGATTAGCTATCTGATCGAAGAGCGAGAGTTCGATGATGTGACGCACCGCAATAGTCATCGGGTGGTAGTTCAGAAAGTGATCGAAGGGCATGAGATCATTCTGTTCTTCGAACGCAACTCGAAGACGATCGAACTCAAAGTCGTCGATCCTTGCGGCAAGCTGGCGATCAAGGCTGAATCAGAACAGCTTGAACGACTGCTCGCCTTCGCACTGGCGACAACTAAGCTCACGATCTGAGCATCAACTCATGAAGCGCATCGTTCAAGCGGTGCGCTTCTGTTCGTTTATAGGAGACGACGATGAAGAAGAAGACGATCGAGGTGCAGCTGATACATCATGCGACTCATGACATGGTCGCACTGAAAGCATTAGACGAACGAAGCACCTTCGTTCTATGGTTCGAGAACTGCGATCTCGATGATCGCGTTCAAGTAAGAGAATCGATCGAGCTGTCGATCGAGCATGACTACGGTGACATCTGGCGAGTCGTAGCATGGCATAACATCAACCAGAGGAAAGAAAGGAAGAAGCACGATGAGTCTACCGAACAAGCAAGTAGTGACACCCAGAGACATCGCGAAGGCGCTGAGTGTTTGCGTGAAGACTGTCGATCGATTCGCTGCCAGAAGTAGCGTCGAGTGGCAGTACATTACACCTCAGCAGCGCGTTCTCGATCGTGATCAAGCGATCGAGTTCTGCGATGCTTACACTAAACGGAAAGGATTCTCACGATGAACGATCACTTGAAAGAACTGCGGCATCATGTCACTGAACGACCATCGATCGCCGATGATCTCGATGGCATTCTCGAAGTCGATCAGCTGTCTTTCGAGAACTGCTTCTCGCGAGAGGTGATTCTTGATCGCATTCAGGAACACACCGACTATGCCGATCGAAGGGCAATCACTTGCTCTGATCAGAACGACTTCGATGTGCTTGGCTTCATGTTCGGTGCCTTTCACACTTCGAGACATGAGAGCGAGCAGAAACTCGGTCGCAGTCAGTTCACGATCAGCCGACTCGCTGTTCACCCTTCGACTCGATGGCGATACATCGGCACATCGCTGATCGATCATGCGATCAGGATGGCGAAGAAGGCGAACTCGACGAGCGTTCAAGTCGGCATCAACGTCGATGATGTTTCTGTCGGCTCGCTGATCTTTCTCGAACGAATGAAGTTCGAACTATCGGCAACGGCTGGCATCTTAAACCTTTACGAACGGAGACTAACATGAAGAAGAAAGTGACAGAAGCGAAAGCTGAGCAGATACTTTTGACGATGAAAGTTCGCGAAGTGCTTCATCAGAATGATCCCGCCTTCGGTGTCAGAATGATGCTGCTTCGGAATGTGATCAAGCAAGAGATCGAAGCGATGATGATCAGAGAAGAAGATGATGACGATGCTGAGATCTCGCAATCGATGGGCGAAAGTCTCATCGAGGCACTTGGACCGTTCAGCCAGCTCATCAACTTCTACGAACACATCAGCGAAGAGCAAACATGAAACCGAAAGTGAATGACGATGACAAGCCATGCGGCGATCATCGATGTGATTGCTGCGAAGAACGATGTGATCTCGTCTTCGAAGACTGTGGCATCGGCAGCGTCGAAGCATGGGGATATGTTTCAACTCATGAAGACTGGCAGTGGGTGAGTTCCTGCTGCTTCGATACGTTTACTAAAACATCAGGAGACAATGATGAACAGATCAGACGAATGGCATGAACGCCGAAAGCACTTCATCGGCGCGAGCGAAGTTGCGACGATCATGAACGCTAACCCCTACGGCAACCAGTACGAACTCTGGGCGACGAAGAAAGGAATGATCCCGCCTTTCGGTGGCAACGATGCGACTCAGCTTGGGCAAGATCTCGAAGGTTCGATTCTCGACATCGCTGAACGCGACTTCGGGCACATCGACCGAGATGTCGAATACCAGCACGACTCGCTGCCACTTCGAGCAACGCTTGACGGTGAGACTGTGAACGGTGACGGCATCAGCTGCCCGATCGAATGCAAGACTGCAGGGATGCTATCGGGCAGAGCGAACGGATGGGGTGATGAGGGTCTTGTTCAGTACGCTGATCAAGTGCCGCAGCACTATTACGTTCAAGTGCAAGCTCAGCTACTCGTAAGCGAGATGGAACTCGCCTACTTATACGCACTCATGCCTCAGCGCGGAGTGGTCAAGTATAAGATCATCGCCGATCGGGATCTTCACAGCATGATCGAACAGAAAGTCGATGACTGGTGGCAGTGCCACATGATCGACGATGTTGCGCCATCGATGCTAGGTGTATCGTCGAAGGTTCTGTCGATGCTCCCGAGACAAGAGATCCAGATCGAACTTGATGATCGAGTCTCGCGAGTGATCGATGAACTTGAACACGCTAAGAGCGAGCGCAAGCGAATCGATGAGAAGGTGAAGATGTTGCAGACGGTTATTGTCAGCGAGCTGGGCGAAGCAGATGCCGGTTCGCTGTCAGATGGAACGCTCGTCACCTACAAGGAGACGAAGCGAAAGGCGCACACTCGGGAAGTTCCCGAGAGCGCATTCAGAACTCTCAGAGTGAAGAAGGTGAAAGCATGAGTATTCGAGAACTAATCACAACCGATGGCGCTCGTCAGCAGATCGAAGCGGCGCTGCCGAAACACATGACAGCTGATCGCCAGATCAGAGTTGCACTGACGGCACTGAACAAGACACCGAAGCTAAAGAACTGTAGCTCGTCTTCGTTCGTCGATTGTCTTATGACTTGCAGCGAACTTGGACTCGAACCGAATGGGCGACATGCTCATCTAATTCCTTACGGTGATAAGTGTACGCTGATCATCGACTACAAGGGTTTAGTGTTGCTCGCTCATCAGAGCGGAGTCGTTCGAGACATCAAGACTGATGTGATCTATACCGGCGATGCCTTCGACTATGAGACGAGCGCTCACACTCCGTGGGAATGGCGAGACGAGAATCTGATCACTCGCCCAGATGATCGAGGCAAGTTTCGAGGTGCGTTCTGTCGGATCGAGATGCTAAACGGTGCGCGACATCATGAAGTGATGACGAGCGACGAGATCATCAGGATCAGAGATCGCTCTCGCGCTGGCAAGTCTGGTCCGTGGGTCACTGACTTCGATGAGATGGCGAAGAAGACAGTGTTCAGACGAGCGAGCAAGTGGTTGCCACTGACGCCGCATCTTCAAGATGCACTGATGAGCGACGATGACCAGCTCGCGACAGAAGCGAAGTCGGTCGATGTTCAGCCGAAGCGATTGCCGATCAGTTCGCTGACTGAGAGCATCGCTTCTGATGAAGACATGAAGACAGAAGACGAGTAACTAAACGAAAGGAGACAAACTATGTACGGCAAACTTTTCGAAAGCATGTTCGATGGAACGCTTTCTGAGTCATGGGAGGCGCTCGTGGTCTTTCAGCAGATGATCATCCTCAGTGATGCGAATGGGGTGGTAGATGTCACACCATCGGCGATTCATCGTCGCACTGGCATTCCACTTGATGTGATCAAGAAAGGAATCGAGGTGCTTGAATCGCCAGATGATGCAAGTCGCACACCATCAGAAGAAGGTCGAAGGATCGTTCGAGTGTCGAGCGATCGTGCATGGGGGTGGCGCATTGTGAATCACTCTTACTATCGGGGACTCAGTTCAAGAGCAGAGAAACTGACAAGAGATCGCGAGCGTCAGCGACGAAAGAGAGCAGAGAAGTCGCCTGATGATCGCATCGAGTCGCCTTCTGTCGCAAGTGTCGCAAGTGTCGCGAATGTCGCCCATGCAGATACAGAAGCAGATACAGAAGCAGAAGCAGAAGCAATGAAGTCTAGCATCGCTAAACGAGCGATGTTCGGTCAGTTCTGGGAGTCTGTTCACTTGAAGGTCGGCAAGCGAGCGGCAGAGAAGGCGTTCGATCGTGCTGTCGTTCATGTCAGAAAGGAGCGACGAGTGACAGCATCAGCCGCAGCGAGCAGCATCATCACAGCGATGAAGAAGTTCGCAGCATCAAGCGAGGCATCGCCGAAAGACCGAACACCGATTCATCCGACGACATGGCTGAATCAAGGTCGCTACGACGATGTGCTGATCGAAGATGCGAAGCAAGCGAGGCGAGTGAGTGTCGATGACTGGTTCGAAAGCGATGAAGGAGGTGCGACATGAGCGAGGCTAAGAAACAACTGAAGCGCGTGTTCGCCTTGTATCCTAGTTACCGTGACTACATCGATCGGCAGGATGACAGCGTAGCAACGCTCGAAGCATGGTGCCGCATTCTCAGCAACTTCCCGGCGAAGGATGTTGCTGATGTCGTCGATCAGATCTGTTCTGGGCGGATCGAAGTTCGATCGAAGTACTCGAAAGCTGATGAGCTGCCGATGGTACTCGCTTCGCACTGTCGAAAGATCAGCGAAGATCGTCAGCGATTCAGCGAGACAGATGAACTCGTTCAATCTTCGATCGATCGAAGGCAGTCGATGCCGAAGCATAAGCATTCGATCTCGTCGCTTTACCAGCAAGTCCGTCAGAGTTGGGCGCATGTCGAGCGAGGCGACAAGACGAAGGAAGAACACGAACGCTTCGTGCTTGAGCTACGAAGAAGAGCGAGGGAAACGGAGTGATCACAACTTGCTAGACTAGAACCGTCAGTGCCTTTCGGCGCTGGCGGTTTTTTTTTTGGGATCACACAATGGCGAAAGTTCAACCGCGAGCATGGTCGATGGATCAGATGCGGTCAGAAGGATACATCACCGGCATAACTGAGTTCTTCAACAGTCACACAATGCGACGAAAGGATCTGTTTGGTTTTATCGACTTCATCGCTTGTGGCAATGATCGATGTGTTGGCGTTCAGTGCTGCGCCAGAAGCGGCATCGCCAGTCACCGCAGAAAGATCGTCGATGAGTGTAGCGATGCGGCAATTCAATGGATCAGATGTGGCAACTTCATCGAGATTCACGGTTGGGATCGGGTGAAGCAACCGCTAAAGACGAAAGACGGGCATCGAATGCGAAGAAGAGTAAAAGTTTGCGAGATCACGATCGACATGCTGGACAAGCATAGTTGAACCTGCTAAGAACATGACTGAGGTCAGTACATCACAAGCAGAACAAGTCAGAGGATGATCATGAAGTTCTACAAGTTGCAGATGTTGGCACTGTTCGGCATCGTCTTCGTCGGCAGTCAAGTTGTATTCGCTGGTGAAAGCGTCGAGCGAAAGAGTTCACGCATCATCGAGCGATCAAGCCCAGTGATGAAGTTTCGTCGCAGCGTCGAAGTGACGACCGAGAGCAAGCCAGTCGAACGGGTTGCTTCGGCAGTGTGTCAGAACGGATCTTGCCGAAAGGTTGTTCGAAGTGTGGAGCGAACGAGCGAAGGCAGACGGTTCAGACTCTTTCGCCGATGGCGATGATCGCAGCGATCGGAATCAGCGGGCTCATGTCTCCGTGTTCGCTGATTCCTTTCGCGCTTCTGGTTCAGGAGTAAAACATGCTGCTTGCTCTGATCGTCAGTCTGCTGACGCTCGATCCGATAGTCGTTCAGCCGGTGATCATTCGACAACGGTCGACGGTCTCGCAAGGTCAGCTCGTCGCTCAGCAGCGAGCCGACTATATGGCGAAGCATAATCATCGAGGTCACCCACCTCGACGAAGACAATCGCCACCGGACTTCGTCACTGTCGGTTCATTCGAAGGTGTCGGCTGGACATCTCGGAAGAACGCTGTCAGATCTCAGATCGGCACATGCCGACCATCGGGCAGAAGCGGTTCACATGACGACAACTCGCGGAGGTTAGTTGGCGATGCAGTGGCGCACGGCACTCGCGGCAGTTACCGAGTTCGTATATGGGGCAGAAGGTAAGCTGATGGGCAAGCAAGAGATTCTAGCTCGCCTTGAAGGTTCGAAGTCATGGGTGTCGATGGGCAGTGAGATCACTAACGTGAATGCAGCGAGAGCATTCGCTCACTCGCTCAAGTGGAAAGCTGGCGATGTGAAGATGATCGAGACGAAGTTCGCGAAAGGTCGCACTGCCTTTCTTCATCGAGTTGAACAGCGACATGACTTTCTTGTGTATCCCATTCGAGGAACTGGCGGTGGTTGTGATGCTGACGAGTAAGCATCGGAAGCGCATTCGAGCGATCGCTGCTAGTGAATGGGTCAGCGAGTTCGAAAGCGGCAGAGCAAGAAACAAGCGACAGCAAGCGGCCCAGTTCAAGGTGATCAGGCATCGAATAACAGATCGAATCGTCGATGAGTTTCCAAGTGAGTCGCTGCTCGGATCTATTATCACTGGTCTCGCTATTCGCTTCGCTTTCAAGCTCATCGAACAGTGGCTAAACGATCAAGCATGGTCAGCGAAAGACATCAACGCCTATAACCGAAAGACATGAGATGAAGAACAACGCTGGTGCCCAGTTTCTGGTTGGATGTTTCGTAATAGCAGCAGCAATCAAGTTCTACTCGATGGGCGTCTTCGATCAGTGGTTGTACCCTGATCAGAGCGAAGGCATCGAAGGTTCGATCGGCGCTCTCGCTGTTAGCGCAGTGATCGCCGCTATTCAGTGGGTTGGCTATGCTGCGATCTTGCTCGTCAGCGGTCTTCAACCAGTAGCAGAAGGCATCGTCGATATGATCAAGGCGAAGCTACCCGGCAGAGCGAAAGAGACTACCGAGATCGACGGCTCGAAGCTGAATGAAGCACTGACGAGCATCATCGAAAGACTCGACCGCATCGAAGGCGAGGCGTCGAATGATTGATGTCACTAAGAAAGATCCGACAGCGAGCAGATCCTCGATCATGCCGCTGATTGTGGTCATCGTCGCTCTTGCTCTGGGCTACCTTTACTGGGATCAGGGTGAACATCAGCCGAATCGTCTCGCTGATGTGCCAGATGCGATGGTGGTTGTCGATGCTGAAGGCATGGCATCAAGCACTCTGCTTGATCAGTGGGCGAAGGATCAGAACCTCGAACTGCGGCGAGTGTCTTCGTCTTCTCAGTTGACTAACGCAGAAAGTTGGGTGAAACTACTCGCCGATGAAGGAAAGAGCCGGTCCCCATGTGTCGTCGTCTGCAAGGATGGGGAGATAACCATCATTCCGATCACCGACAACCTGATCGATGCTGTCGACTCACTAAGCGCCGATGACTGATCACGGTTACATCGAACGAGACTTCGCAGATGATCCGATCGGATCAGATCTGCCGATGTGTGAAGCGACTGTTCACGATCGTCGAGACTGGGCTGATCTGATGCAGTTGCAGAAGGAGCGAAAGAGTTCGCCGCTCGACTTTCACATGATGAACGAAGTGCCGATCTTGAATCAGGCATCGCTCAAATACTGCTGGGCGTTTTGCCTTACTGCTGGTTGCATGAACAGACAAGCATTCGCTGGCATAAACGATCCGCTGCCGATTCTTTCTGCTACCTCGCTCGCTGCACCGATCAAGAACTTTCGCAATGTTGGCGGTTATGTTCTCGAAGCGGCTCGCGGCGCGAAAGATGGGATCGCTGAAAGTAGTGTCTGGCCAGAAAGGTCGATGAGACGATCGCACTCGACAGAAGCAACGGTTCGCATCTCACGAAAGTTGAACGCACTGGCATCTTTCAGCGAGTTGCCAAGCAGAGATGTGAATGCTCTCGTTAGTGTTCTGATCGATGAACACAATGCTCGCCCAGTCGCTGTCGCTCTGCCATGGTGGAGACATGCTGTGCTTGCGCTTCGAGCGAGCTTTCAGAATGATGAACTGCGAATCGATTATGCAAACAGCTACGGCAATCGATGGGGATCTCATGGATTCGGTGTGCTAACAGAAGACAAGGCTGCGGCACATGAACAGATAGTCATCGAGAACATGGAGGCGAGAAGCGAATGAGCGGCGGTGAATTTACTCAGATCGGAATGCTTGTCGGCGCAGTCACAGTGCTTTCGTCGGTGATCACAATGCTGTGGCGGCAAGTCATGGCGCACCATGCGAAGGTAGATGCCACACTTGAAGAAACAAGAGCGCAACTTCAAGACTGTACCGAAGACAGGACGATGATCTGGAAGACGCTTGCTAATCAGGCTGGATGCGATGTCGAACAACTTAAGGAGCGAGCGCAGTGACTCAGTTGCTTACATACGAGAATGATACGAATCAATCTGGGCAGAGTGTTCAATCTGATGTCGAAGTTGATGGCACTGATTTGCTGTTAGCAGCGAACGACATCACCGGCATCGAACTTAGCATCACATGGGATAGCCAAACAAGTTGGCAGGGTTGCGAATGCTATGTGATCGATCCCGATGGAAGCTATCACTACATCTTCAACAGCGGAAGTCTGCCGTTCGGATCAGGCACTCGAACAGACACTCTTCAAATAAACAGCGGCAGCTTTCCTTCGACAACGGATGGCACTTGGGAGTTTTATCTCAGCGATCAGATGTTTAACACTGTGAATCTCGATGAAGTGTCGGTCGAAGTTCAAGTGACATCAGCGAACATGCCAGCGACCTACGGTGAGAATGTTTGGTGGAATGGCGAAGCATATCAGGGCGGTATCGATCTTACGAATAATCAGCGGCACATCTATCCGCAGAACGGTGCGTCGATAGTTTCAAGCACTGGATCTGGTGGCACTCATGCCTTCGACTTCGATGGTGTCGATGATGTGTGGGCTGATGGTCCGAATACTACGTTCGACAATCTGACCACATGCAGTTGGTCGGCTTGGGTGAATCCTGCCTCGCTAACTACTAAGCAGATGATCTTCTGCAATCATGGTTACGCGAAAGGTAACTGGCAACTTTATCAAAACTCTGCGACAGTGAATCTCTTTATTGGTATCTTCGATCCCGTTTTCAATAGCTACGATGGGATGAAAGTTTCAGCAGGCAACATTAGCACCGCTAACACTTGGTATCACATCGCGATCACATTCGATGGTTCTGAACCTCTGGCAGATCGTGTGAAGATATACATCGATGATCAAAGTCAAACGACAACAGTCACCGAGTATCAAAACGGTGTGACATCGATTCCTCCCGGCAATGCTTTCGCTGGAATACCATGCGTTCAAACAGTTGGTGCGTTAGTCGATACTACTATCGGTGGTGTGCCGACTGGGGTGATACGATACCCGTTGACCGGCCTTGTCGATGATTGCCGATCATTCCCTAGTTACATCCTCACATCAGACGACATCACATGGTTAGCGTCTGCTCGCGGAGTAGCCGGGGGACCGCCTTCATTCAAACCTTACTTCGCTTCAACGAATAACACTATCGGGTTTAACTCATGATCAAGAACACAGCGAATCAGTACATCACTTTCGGGGCTATCGCTGTCGCTGACGGTTTGCCAGTTACGACCGGCACACCAGCGGTTTATCTTTCGAAAGATGGTGGCGCTCAAGCAACTTCATCGAACGCAGCAACGCATGTCGGAAACGGACTCTGGCAGCTTGAACTTACTCAGTCAGAAACTAACGCTGATCATCTGGGCGCTGCGATGGTTCTTGCGAATGCCGTGAACGCATTCACGCAGGTTTACCCGCTCACGCTCAGCGACTTCAAGAGCGATGCCACTGCTGCGAATCAGACGAGCATCAGCAATGCTATCGCTGGATTGAACGACTTCGATCCTGCTTCTCAGCCAGTCGCGAACGTGACTACTGTCGGCAACATGAGAGGAACAGATGGTGCGAACACTGTCGCACCAGATAACACGGGAATCGCTGCGATCGAAGCGGTGACAGATAAGCTCGACACTGCACTCATCATCGATGGTTCGGTCTATCAGTACACATCGAATGCTCTCGCGAATGCGCCGACTGGTGGTGGTGGTTCTGCAACGCTCGCGAATCAGAATCAGATCATCAGTGACATCGCAGCACTGAACGACTTCAACCCATCGAGCGACACTGTTGCGAATGTCAGTCTCGTCGCTGCTTGCACTGCGAACAGTGACATGAGAGGAACAGACAACGCCAACACGATCGCACCAGACAACGCCGGGATAACCAGCAACGGCACATCGATCGCCGCACTGAACGACATCACAGCGAGCGATGTGTTCAACCAACTGATCAGCGGTAGCTATGTTGCTGGCTCTTTCGGCGAGCGTCTTCTCGTCGGCACTAACTCGAATCGTGAATGTCAGGTTACCGGCTCGAATCATATCGCTGCTGACGTTCATGAGATTCAGACCGATGCCATCGATGCTGATTCGATCGCAGCATCGGCAGTCACCGAACTTCAAACTGATCTGATCAAAGTGGGTGCGACTCACACTCATACGAATCAGGCAGGCGACACCATGCAAGTCACAATCACTTAGGAGATCAGATGGCACTCGTTAACTCTTTCGCGAAGTTCGCTGCGGCTACTTACCCTTCTGAGGCTAGTGTAGCTAATGGGGTCACATACGGTGATTCGAACAATGCTTTCACAGGATCGCTGAACGTCGACTCATCAGCGAATCTGCCGACTGAAAGCGAAGTTCTGAACGGCATCACTTTCGGATCATCGAATCAGTTCACGGGCAATGTCACACTGCCGGTCATCGGCGATGTGAAGAGCGGCGTTCAGTATGGTTCGAACGGCACTCAGTTCACCGGCACACTTCCCACATCAGGAAACGTCACAGTCCCATCAGTGAACGATGTTCTCACTGGCGTCAGCTATGGTGATCAAGCAGCGCCGATCGTCGGTGTCTTCGATGTGCCTCAGATCAGCGATGTCAGATCTGGCGTAAGCTATGGGGCTGAAGGCACTCAGTTCACTGGTAGCTACCTCTGCAACGCTTACGGCATTCAGAACGAGACGAAGCTGATCGTTCGAGGCGATGATGCTGTACTCGAATGGACAAGCGATGGCTCATGGTCAGCGGCTGGATCGATCTTGTTCGGCATTGTCGGTTCAACTGGTTCACTCGAAGTTGCTGGTACTGTCGTCGATGCGAACACTGTTCAAGCATCACTGACATCAGCTCAGACCGATGCGCTTCGAGACGTTTATGAGTACGATGTTCAGATGACAAGCAACGGCTCTGTTAGCCATCTCGTCGAAGGTTCGCTGATAGTGCGCGACACTGAGACGGATATACCAGTGAACGATCCCATGCCGCAGGGTAGAGCAATATGAGCCGAACAAGAGTCTGCTACTGCGGGCAGATCACGAAGAACGCTGGCGCTTGCGACAAGTGCGAGTCGAAGCGACCGAAGCGACAGAATCGGACAGCAAGAGATCCTCGCTCAGCATCAGCCAGAGGATACGATCGACAGTGGCGAAAGATCCGACTTCACGTTCTAAGCGATCAGCCGATCTGCGAACTGTGCGAAGCAGAAGGCTATGTGACACCAGCGATCGAAGTGCATCACATCAAGCCGATCAGTCAGTACCCTGATCTTCGGCTCGAACGATCTAACCTCATGGCGCTCTGCTCGCCTTGTCATCGAGACGAAGACGAAAGACGCAGGCGAGAAGAAAAACTCGCCAGTCAGAACGGACTAACGCACTAAGCACCACCTAGCCACTCAGATCGCATCACCAGCTCGAAGCGAGAGAATGAACGCCAAATTATGCGACAATGCCTCAGCGCTCGCCAGAACGCGAAACAGAGCCTCTGGCGATAGGCGTCGAGAACCATCGGAATCGAACGGAATCGGGCTACTTCTGCTGGGGGGGGTGTGGTTTTTAGGGGGATTCGGAACCGTAGAC
>JAAHTH010000548.1_pt2 | contig 32528 bp, 45 predicted proteins | sample 6116091 | NCBI WGS metagenome assembly JAAHTH01 (sample SAMN13939990, study PRJNA603662) | sponge metagenome | isolation source: marine sponge | host: Mycale hentscheli | place: New Zealand | collected 2006
CTAAACGAGGACAGCGCACAGCAACCAACAAAAAAACGCGAGGCAAAAAAACGAAAAAATGAATTTGAAAAATATACCTGCGGGTTGGTGGGTGCAAGTTTCGCCACTAGCAAAAATAGACCCTGACGAGTGGATCGTCGCAGTTCTGAAAAGAGGCAGAAAGTCGTGGATAACAGAAGACTGCAAAGGTAGATTTCAAACACCTGAAGAAGCATATCGCTATGGAGTAGAGTTTATAAAAAAAGCAAACAAATGACACCTTCAGAAAAACAGCTTCAGCAAACCATCACACAACAGCGCGAACGCATCGACCTGCTGACGGCTGCACTCGAACAGCTTCAAAGCGATGCAAACAAAATAGTCAAACTTATAAAGTCGCACGATCAACAACAGCACAAATTTAAACAAGCGACACCTGAAGACGGACTATAAAAAAAGGCGCTGCAATTAAGAAGCGCCTTTATAAGAGCAAATTAATACTAACAGTATTATTTTTTTGATTGCAGATAGAAGTCGATCGTGTCGCCGATTTCAATGATAAGATAAAAAATTCTTTCGACAAATTCCTCCGCGATGTCGTTCTTCAGGTCTAAATTACTTTTGATTAATTCGTTCAATAGTATTTTTTCCTGTTCGTCAAGATCTTCAAACTCTGCACCAATTTCTTTATAGTTCATTATAATCGGGATAGCTTGAAAAATGTTGTCCAAAAAGCGAAGCGCAACCCATCCTGTGACTTTTTTGCCTTTTTTCTTTTTTGTTAGCTGATCAATTTCTCCTATCAGTTGAGTCATCCACAGCGCGACTTTCCTCAAATTTTCAATTCCTTTCATATTATTGTTTTTTTTATGTATAAAATTTGTATTTTGAATTTAAACAAAAAAATTGTATTTTCGTACATAGAAACAGAAAAAAATGTTATTTTATCTTTTGTCTGACAAAGACATCCCTAAAGGGTCAACGGTTCGACTTCCTGAAAACATTGTTTTATTTCAAGAACTAGAGTCAGCGATCGAACAGGCAACGATTTCGGGACATAGTGAAATATACAAGGTCATCGTTGACCTTCTGATTCACGACCCGCTGATTTTTGAGCAGAGTCGGAACGTATATAAACCGATGACTAACGGACGCTTTGCAGATCACGCGACAAGCAGAGGACTGATAAAATTTGAATTTATGGAGCGAATCACAGACACAGAGTCAAGTCGCTCAATATTTCAAACGCTGCCATTATTACAGCAGATAGAATCAATTGGTTTTGATGCTGTTTTTGTTTTTGAAAATTTTAAACGCGAAGTTATAACTATAAAAGAATGTTTTGGGAAAGTAATCGGAACAGTAACAGACGAAAAGTCGTCAACCTAACGAAGCGAGTCAAAGCGCTTTTTGATTTGGGATATTTTACAAAACCTAGCGAACGACAGGATCAAATGCTGATTGATGTCGGAGATATGACGCTCGGACTGATTGAGTTCTTATTGCGCGATACGTGGACAACAGAAGACCAATACATCGAAAGCATCAACTCATTTTTAGACTTTGAAAGCGTAACATTTGACTATTCGCCTCGACTCGTTTATGTAGTGGGAACGATGCACAAAATTAGTACTATGATATACCTTCAGCACGAAGTTGTCGAACTTAGAAAAACATTAACATAATAAAAAAATCATAAATAGGGACGTTTATGAAAGAACCGAAAAAAAAGAAGTCGAACGCAGGACGAAAAAAAGTTGTAATTGATTGGAAGCGGGTTGACAAGTCGCTGATTGCAGGGTCGAACGGAGTTCAATGCGCTGCGATGCTCGGAGTACATCCTGACACACTTTACAACAAATGTAAAGAGGTCAAAAAAATGGATTTTTCAGCGTATCAACAACAAAAGCGACAGGAAGGAAACGACATACTGCTAGGAAAACAGTTTGAACTTGCTTCTGAAGGCGACAAAATGATGCTGATATGGTTAGGCAAGAACAGACTCGACCAAAGCGACAAGAAAGAAATTAAACAGCAAAATACAGGCAGTTTAATCAACATAAATATGAAAGGAGGACAGGACAAGCCTATCAAATCCGAAAACGATATAAAAGATTGACGTTTGAATTTGAAATATCTTCAGTTTTTCGTTGGAACTATGAAAGCGTCAAGCCGATAGTTGTCAATCAAGGAGGGACTTCTTCAGGGAAGACTTACAGCATCCTGCAAGTATTAATATGCAAATGTCTGCAAGAAAAAAATACAGTTGTCACAGTAGTCGGTCAGGACGTGCCAAATTTAAAGAGTGGCGCAATCCGTGACTTTGAGACGATAATCGAAACAACACCTTTTTTTTCGCGCTTCCTTGAGTCAGTCAACCGAACAGATAAAACGTATCGGTTTTTAAACGGTTCAATCATAGAGTTCAAAAGCTACGAGAACGAACAGGACGCGAAGTCAGGGAAGCGAAAATATTTGTTTGTCAATGAAGCGAACGGCATCCCTTTCAGCGTATACGATCAGCTACAGATAAGGACAGAGAAACAGGTATTTCTTGACTATAATCCGACCTTTGCGTTTTGGGTACACGACAAGCTGATCGGACGCGATGACGTCGACCTGTTTATAAGTAGCTACAAACATAATTCTTTTATAAGCGATGAAATCGTTCGCAAAATTGAACAGCTAAAATACACAGACCCGAACAAGTGGAAGGTGTACGGACTCGGCAAAACAGGAGTTTTAGAAAATGTAATTTTTGATCGTGTCGAATGGGTTTCAAAGATGCCTGAAGTTTGCAAACGTGTTTCGTTTGGTGTAGATTTTGGATTCAGCGCCGACCCGACGACAATCGTCAAGTGTGGACTGTCTGAAGGTGTTTTATACGGTCAGCTTCTGCTTTACGAGAAAGGACTGACGAACCCTGACATCGGTCGAGAATTTTCGCGTTTAGGCATTAAGAAAGGACGCAGAACAGGCGATATAATAATGTGCGATAGCGCTGAACCTAAAAGTATACGCGAGTTAAAAAATCTGAGTTGGAACGTCAAAGGATGCAAAAAAGGAGCAGATTCAATAAGACACGGAATAAATGCCTTAAAAAGTTACGGCGTTTTAAATTTAGTGAACTCTGAAAGATGGAAACACGAACAACGTTCGTACATTTGGCAGATAAACAGAAAGGACGGAAGGACGCAGAATAAACCGATTGATAAAAACAATCACATTTGGGACGCTTTCAGATACGCAGAGCAGGGAATTAGAAAAACAGTATATAAAACAGAATATTCTTAATTATGGCTTATGTTTTAACAGCATCACAATTTGCTTCAGGACTTCAGCAGAACAGCGCGAAGTTGCTGAACTCGTTGCGTTATATTTCGACCGTGTCGCCTTTCACAATTGCAGGAGTACGCACACAACTAGAAACAGATCAGACGCAGACCTTCACAGACGAAGCGTTCCGCGACTTCTTAAACGAACTGTACAATTTAGAAATTGACAACACAGCGCTGACCTTAGCAGAACGCACAATATTAAATGTTATACGTGCGTTTCTCGATCCAAGTCCACAACTCGGCTGTTGTGGTTCTGACGCTCCGACACTATCCAATACAGCACAACAGTATTTTGATAGGGTAGGAAGCGCAACATTTGAGAAAGAGGCGCAGATACTTCTAAATGATACAGTCACGTGCGACGTTTTTGATATACAGCTATCTATCAACCCACAGGTAGGAAGTCCTGCAATTCTTTCGCCTGTCAATATTTTGCCGCAACTCGGTTGCATAAATAATAAAAATACATTTAGTTTTTTGTGGATTGACTTCGCTTCTGATCCTTCAGGTTTCGTTTATGACGTGGAGATTAATCTGCGCAACGATGTCGGTGGATCAATTGCAAATTTAATAACAACAACAACATTTTAAGTAATTAATTAATTTATCAAATAGTACTATTATGCTTTTAAACAATTTATTTTTACTCGATTGCTGTCCGTTGGCGACGTCTTTGACAGATATCCCTTCTTCAGCTTGTCCTGAAAATATCGGACAAATACAAAGATATTGGTTCGTGCGCAAGGGTGTCGTTGTTCTTGACACACTAGCACCTGCATTCGCAAATTCAACACCTGCGACTATGGTCGGACAAGACCCGACGCTGTTGGCGACTTGGAACATTCTTTTTTCAGCAGCAGACGACAGTCACGTCGTTTTGACGCCTTTAATCGGCGGAGACAGCACGATCACAGCAGGCACGCCTGTGACGTTCGGAGGTGGCGACAACTCGACATTAAACGGCGAGCAGTTTGTGACGGCAATCAATCCGTCAGACTCGTCTGTTCGTTTTGATTCTTTGACGGCTGCACAGATTGCTGCATTCAGAAAATTGACCTGTGAAGGGTCAGGACTTGAAGTGTTTTTGATTTCACAAGAGGGCAAAATTTGGGGCAGTCAGACAGGCGACCTGTTCAAAGGTTTCGATTGTACGAACGTTGTACTCGGATCGTTAACAAACAACGGTTTCGGTACACGCGACAGCAACACGATGACGTTTCAACTTCCTTTTGATTGGGACGAAACAAAGTCGTTTTTGACGCCTTCAGACTTTAACGCCTTGACGGTCTAATTATGGCAAAGATGCCGAAAAACATAGAATTATCTAACAATGAAGGAGTGTTGACCGTCCTCGCGTTCGGTCACGCTCTGAACTTGTTAAGATTGCAGTCTTCACAGGGTCGCGAAGATTGGACGATATTATCAGACAAATATGAATTTTTAAACAATGAGATTGTCAGAGTCAAGTCTAATAAACAAAATAAAAAAGAAGCCTAACAGCGACAAAATTCACGAAATGCGACGCTATCAGTCACGACTCAAAGTGATGTCTGAACCGTTGTTCTTTTGGGAAATTGAGCAAGAAAGTGGATGGTCTGAAGTGAAGCAAGCAATTAGAAACAGCGTCACAGAAGAAAAATACAACAGAGTGCTGAATTTCTTCAGCTTTCCTTTGCCTGTCGTGTCAATAGCGAACGACATCAGCGAAGACCTGAACAGAGTATTCAACGGCAGGAACGCAAACTTTTCGGTACAATATCCTAACAAGCGAGCAGAAGCGCAAAGTCGCGACCTGTTAATGTACTTAGATACTCGCGAATGGATAGAGAAGCACGGCAGGAAGGTCTTTAAATGTCAACCGCAAACTGTTGTCGTCGTTGACAAGGATGCGAAAGGCGTGCCGTATTATTTGAATATTGGACTTGATAAATTGATCGGTTACGACTGCGACGAATACGATCAGTTCAAATATATTATTTTCGATCATTCTGAAGGCGAAGACGAACGCGGGAAGTACAAAAAAATTGCCTTCTATGATGATGAATTTTATCGAGTCATTGAACAGCGCAACGGACAGATGACGCTAGTCGTCGAGAATCCGCACGGCTTAATGTACTGCCCTGCGCGGTGGTTTGTCGATGAAGCGCTGAACAGCAGAGACAAGGCGAAACGATACGCACCTTTGTCGGCTGTACTTGGTACTATGTCGGAATGGTCTCAATTTTATGCTTATTCATATTATGCTGAACACTACGGAGTGTTCCCTGTTGTTGAATACGCTGCTGCTGTCTGTGAAGATGAATATTGTACAAATGGTTTTGTTAGCTATCCGCTAGAAAACGGCGGTATGTCTGTGCCGACGCCGTGTCAGTCCTGCACAAAAAATAAATTTAACGGAGCAGGTACAGCTATAAAAATAAACCCGCGAATCGACAACGAAGAAAACGATTCAAGCGGTTACTTCAGGTTTATAAGTCCTCCGACGCAAAACCTAGAATTTGAGCAGACAAAACAAGATCATCGCGAGAACTTTATCAAGGTAAACACGACAGGCTTCAATGATGTTATTTCAAAAGACGCTGTTAATGCTGATCAAGTTCGTTCTTTGATGGAGGACAGAAAAAAGCCTCTGTTAAAGCTTGCAGGATTCTGCAATCGTCTGCATAAGTGGATGATACAAACAGCTATAAAATTAGCTATAAACACAAGCGTAAAAGTTCACGCCAATTATGGCACAGAGTGGTTTTTATTGACAGAAGCACAGCTTCAGCAACTATTTAAAGGAGCAAAAGACGCAGGACTTCCTGAATCAGAAATTGATCAATTGTACAACCTTCTGATTGAAACGAAGTACAAAGGACAACCGCAAACTGTTCAAAAGTTAATGATCGAAAACAATTTGAACCCGCAACCGTATCAAAATGTAAAGGAATGCTTTGAACTTGTTGCTAATGGTGTAATGACGCAAACAGATTTGTATATAAAAGCAAATTTAATTAAATTTATAAAACGCTTTGAAAGAGAAAACGGTTCTATTGTCGAATTTGGTTCAGATATTTCTTTCGAGCAGAAGATTAATATTATTTACAACACTTTTAAAAATTACGTAGAAAATGAGAACGAAACAGATGAAAACGATTCAGGGGAATCTGTCGGACAGTCAGCAAATACAGCAAGTGATTAGCCAATTCCCGAACGCTAACATCCCGACAACGATCAACGAAAACAATGCGCATTGCTTCAATTTTTTAGGGATAAACGTCAAAAGAAACGGCGGTTTGTCTATGGACATCAACGTCAGACAATTCGTCAAGACGGTCGAATTGTGGGACACGCTGACGGACTTTCAAAAGCGTCCTGAAATAATCGGAGCGTTTGACTCGGTTATTATGTTACACAATCCGACACTTCCTGCAAAGCGCAGAACTAAAAAATAAATTAACACTTTTAAACATATAGAGACGTATGGAAAACGAATTCAAAGACAAGCTTTCGAGCGATCCAACACTTCAGGCGCAAGTGCTTGACATTTTAAAAGGTACTGAAGTAGGTAAGCAATACACCGAAACAGTTGCAAAAAACTATTTCGAGCAAAACATCGGACAGGAACACAGAAAAATATATGACTTTGTTGACGATGCTATCAAAGCAACAGGCAAAGAAAAGCCTGACGGCGTTAAAACTTCCGAGTGGGTCAAAATGATAGCGCAACAGAATCAAGAACTTTCTGACAAGGTCAAAACGATGTCAGCGACACCTGACAAACTAAGCGAAGAAATTGAAAAGCTGACAGCTAAACATAAAAAAGAAAAGCAGCACTTTCAGACGACAGCGGAGCAAGAAATTGCAAAGCGAGACGAACAGATCAACAGCTTAATGACTGCGCAGACGCAACAAAAAAAGCAGACAGCAATCAGCACAGCGTTAAAAAGTTTGGAGTTTAACAAAGGACTCGACGAAAGATTGATAAATGATATTATTCAGGTTAAAACACAGATTTTGATTCAAAATTCAAAAATCGAAGACGGCGCTGTCGTTTGGTGCAGTCCTGAAGGGACGCCTATCAAAGACGGCATTTTGAACGCTTCGCTTGATACGATACTGAAAAAAGAATTTGATTCTGTTCTTCATAAATCTGTCGCAGGAGGGAACGCAGGGACGCAACCGAACGCACAGAACAATTTTAACGGTCAGCAGGTAATGATTGACCCGACACAGTTCAAAACACAAGAGCAGTTTTTGAACGAATTTAACAAACTAGCACAGGCGAAGGGAATCGCTAAAGGCGAACAATACGATTCTTTATATTGGGAAGCGTTCGACAGATACAACGTCAACCAACTAAAAGAATTTTAAACAATTTTAATATTTTAAAAAATGTCAATAGTAAATTTAAAAAGACAGAACGCGAGAGGCGTCTATCCTTCAGAAACGGACAGACAGGAGTTGCGTCAACAAGAATACGGTTATATCAATATGGCAGCGAACAGCACGCCGTTGTTGGTTAATTCTATCAATCAGCAAATTATACAACAAAGTTGGGGCGCTCCTGCTACGCAGATACCTGTATTTCAGAAGGACGTAGGAGTTGCAACAGCGTCAACTATGACCTGTACATTTCCATCAGATAACGCTGAAGCTGATTTAATGAATGTAACGTTTGTAAATGCACACGTAGGTTTCGAAATTATTCCAAGACTAACGGATCAGAGTGACATCGTCACAGAAGCGCAGGACTTTATGCGTCAATTCTCAGATAAAGAGGAAGCACTTGCTAACTTCTTAGAATCTGCAATATACAACGCTTTAGATACAGCAGCGGCTTCGACTTCAAACTCTGCTTTCATTGGTGTAGGTACTAAATTCGGTGCGCTTGTAGGCGATGCTGTTCAGGTTTCTGACGCACAGTCACAATTTTGGTTTAATGATTTAAAATCAATCTTTCAGGCTGACAACTTCAGACGCAACGGTATCGACGTAATTGGGGATGCACAACTTCCTTCTTATGTTAATCAATATACTGCGCAAGGTGCTGCGAACTCTGTGAACTCTTTATTTCAGTTCAACGGATATCAGTTCCAATATTCAAACAGCACAGTCACATCAGGCGGAGCGACATCAACAGGTTTTGCAATGCCACAGGGATCGGTTGCTATTATTTCAAAAGTTTCTCCTGACGCTGCAAACAATCGCGTATCTATGTCTGACGGTATTCGTTGGAGTGTTGAAACTTCGGAATTGTTGGGAGGTCTTGAAATCGAATTGATGGTAAAAGATAAGTGTTCTAATGTTTCGCTTATCACAGGCAACGCTGACGATACGAATGCACTTGTCAAGTCTTATCAAATGGGTTTGAACGTTGCAATTGTAACGCCTTACAACACAGGTACAAACGGAGGTATTAAGAAATTTGATCTTTTACCTTAAGATTTGTTTTTTTTAGAAGTGTTTCAGGGGGCGCTTGCGGGCGTCCCTTGTTTAAAATATAATTATGTTTGATATTCGCACAATAACAGAATTGAAGAAGGTCGTCGGATTCCGCGATCATTGGAACGCGACCGACATCCCTGCGCTACCTTCTGCGCTGACAGAATCGGAAAGCGGTCAGTATTATAATGACTTTCATCCGATGATTCGACTAGACTATATTTCTGCGCTGTTGCCTTCGGACTACGCTTTGAATACTTTCCTTGATGACATCGAAACGAGTTCAATCAAGCAGATGCTGAACAAAATGCAGACCTATAAAAAGCTAAATAATGCAGGGCAGGATTTAGTGCGTAACAATTTAATTTATGACAACGTGCTGAAAAATAAAACTGTAATAAATGAAGGGCGTTTTGTCGGTGTTGAGTTTTGTCTTCGCGACACTTCTGCGGGCATTCGTGCGGTTATCAATAGGATCGGTTTATACTTGACTTCTGCACAGCCGTCGTTGACTTTGTACCTGTTTAACAGCTTACAAGAAACAGCGGTTTCGACTTATAACTTCACTTCGACAAGTGCGAACAGTTTCACGTGGCTAGAAACTGCGATAAATATCGACTATGAAAGCGGAGCGAATACTGACGGCGGTGTTTGGTATCTTGGATATTATCAGAACGATTTAGGATTAAACAACGCGATTCAATACGATAATTTAAATTGGAAAAACGGATATTGTCGAACTTGCGACGGTGGTATCAGATCGGGAAAATACAACAGCATTCAAAAGTATGTTGATATGTCGCCGTTTTACGTCGCTTCTTCACAACTTCCTGCTGTTGGTACTATGTTCGACACGGATGACGTAGTATATACATATTCGCAGAATTACGGCTTCAATTTTAACGTTTCAATAGTTTGCAACCTGTCGCAGTTTTGGATTGACTCGCGTCTTTCTATGGTCACGGCAATCGGCAAAATGGTCGCTTTGAAAATTCTTGAAATGATGAAAGCGTCGAGTCAGATATCAGCAATTGAGCAGAATGTGCAGTTCAACATTATACGCGATCTAGAAGGAGACGCAGAGACTCAAAGCGTGCCGTTTTGGCAACAGACAGACAGGTCGATAAAAGCGACGAATCTCGATCAGTCAGGCATTAATACTACTTGTGTACCCTGCGCTAGGAAAGGCGCGATATATGGAGCAATTTAATAGTTTTAACGATGGCATATAATGACGCAATACTCGACAGTTTACAGGGAACAGTCAATAAATTAAAGGCTGTAATCAATCCGTCGATTCGTGAGTCCGTCGATAAAAACAAAAACGTAATTAAAACAGCGCAGACAGAAGAACAAATGTTTTCAGGGATAACAGCAGGAGGTTCGTCAATACGTCCGTTCCCTTATGCAAAAAGTACAATTAACTACAAGCGCAGGAAGGGACAACCGACGGACAGAATAACACTAAAAGACAGCGGGGACTTTTATGAAAGCATTCAAGTCGAAGCGCGACCTGTTGATTTTGTTATCAGCACTCAAATAACTTACAGTATTTTTTTAGTTGCTAGATATGCGGATATTTTAGGACTGACGGCGCAAAATTTGACTTTGTTTGTACAGAATTATACAATGCCAATAATTAAAAAAAATTACAATGATATTATTGCAGAATCCTAGCATCCCGACACAGGTCAACGCCGTCGAAATTGACAAGGCTATAATTGATATAAACACCGAACTGTCGACTCGGCTTTCTTGGATAACGCACGCTTATGCACGTGCCTATAAGAATTTAGACATCACAAACGGCGAACGTGTTTATTTTCCTGAAGTGTATTTAGGAAAGCAAAACGGCAGTTTTAGATATACAAATATAAGTCCCGACAACGACAAAACAGGACAATGCTTTTTTTTAGTGCGTCGTGAAACTATTTCACAATATCAGCAGGGTATGTTTAACTTCCTGAACTATGACGTTGCTATTATTTTTTCTGTAAATATGAAGCTGATCAATGAGACGCTGACAGAAACCGACATCTATCAGCAGGTTCTAGTTTCACAAGTTCGGGACGTTCTGACCCGCAAAATACTCGGCAAAAATTACAATATTGTTTTAAATAATATCGAATATTTGTTCGAAGATGTATATCGCGAGTTCAATCTGTCGGAGCAGTCGACGATGGAAAAAAGTCCGCTGTCACACTTTCGTATCAATATGTCTTTGTCTATCCCTGAAGAGTGTCCTGTGCCGACAATTTTGCCTGTTGTAACTTGTAAAAGTTTAAGTTTTGACGGCGTTAATGAGGCTTTAAATTGTACCAATAACTCCGCTTTTGACTTTAACGCGGGGAACGCTTTTAGTATTGAAACGTGGGTAAAATTTGACAATTTAAGCGGTGCTAGGTTTATTGTTTCTAAATGGACACGACCAACTGCTTTTGATCTTAGGGCTTATGTTCTACAAACCGATAATAATAATTTTAGATTTCTATTTAGTAGTTCCAACTCAAGTTTAATTATAGTAAAATCAACAGAATCATTAAATACAGCCGTTTGGTATCATATTATTTTAACCTATGACGGTTCAAGTGATGCAAATGGTGTTAAGTTTTATATCAATAATACTTTAAGTGGAAAAACAATAGTAAGAAATGATTTGAGCGGAGTATCAACAAATAACGAACCCCTACAAATAGGCGGACAAGATACTTTTTTCAGCGCTGCACAGATAGCGAAGGCGCGCGTTTGGAATGTCGAACTGTCTGCGTCAGATGTAAACACGCAGTACAACGGCGGGAGCATACAAAATAGTCCTGTACAGTCGGGCAACCTTGTTGTTGATACAGACATCGCGAACGCTACCTTCGGCACGCAGTTCGTTGTTCCTGATTTGACGACAATCACGGCAGGATACACTTCTTTAAATATGGAAAGCGACGACTTGAAAAATGAATGCCCATCATAAAAATATAAAACTATGGCACATAATAGATACTTTATAATTAACGCAGACGATCCGAACCTTCAAGAAATAAACGCCGTGATTGTTGGCACACATGAAAGTCAGCGGTACAGTTTAGATGCAACAAAAATTGTTGTAAAGTTGCACGAAGGCGATCATAGTGAATATGAATTTTTGGCTGATTATCCCGAACATAATCACGAAGAAATTTTAATTTCATTAAATAGTGCTGAATGGACAGGAGAAGCGCAACGATGACAGACTTTATATATTTTTTTTTGCTGTTTTGGTGGTTTATGCTTATATTCTATAAACTTGATCTACCTGTAAAAATATACAATAGGTACAGCAACAAATTTATTGATGAATTGACGAATTGCGAATTTTGTCAGGAGTCGCACATCGGGACATTTTTCGCGGTGCTGTTATTTCTGTACTGTGGCGATTATTTTGTTTTGACGTTTGGCTTTATGTCGGCGTCTTTATCAAATATTTTAAAAAAATGATTAGACTATTAAAGCGCAAAGTTTCTATTGAGTTCTACGATAGTATTGAAGAAATGCCGCACCGCAATTATATGAAGTTCAACAAGGAAATGATGCGACAGAACGAAGTCGGCAACGATGAAACCGACGTTTTAAAACGTATCGAGCGAGCGATGTCTTTCATTAATGCAGGCAGTTCAGACAAGGCTTTCAAGGAACTAAGCAATGCACGAATGGCGTACACATACGCGAACGCTGAACTGCATCCGCGAGGCTTGGCACTTGCGTCTATGGTCAAGACAATCGACGGACAGCAACAGAACGACCTGACAAGCGACGGACTGCGCAGGGTGTTGAAAGTTCTTCAGGACGAAGGCATCACAAAAAAGGAAGTCGAGACGATCAGCGAAGAAGTAAAAAAAAAGTTGAGCGAGAACTTAAAATATTTTTTCCATACGAATTTGAAGGTAAAAATGTTGTCTATAATACGGCGCTCATAAATAAATTGAAGGCACGCGTTTCGTGGATATTAGAAGACGAAGGCGCAAAGGAGCAGGAAGAAGTCGCAACAAATGAGTTGCTAAGATTGATAAAGCCGACATTTTGGAACTTGAACAGAGAAGGCAATGCTGACGTTGACATTGAAGTCGGTTTTGAGCAGTTTATGATGTCGGTCGCAGAACATACAAAGGAAGATTTGAACACGATCACGACCTTCAAATTTTATACACTATTAAAGCATATTAATAAAAAGCAAAAAGATGCCTGAGTCAGTAATTAAGTACAGCGATTTGATTGCCGAAGATGATACATTTATCGAAATCTTTGCGAATATCGAGAAGCTAAAAAAAGAACTGCTTGACCTTACAAAAGTCACACAGAAACAGCTTTCTGTTGTCAATCCGAACGAAGAAAAGAAAATAGAAGAACTTACAAAGGAAGTCGAACGCCTGACGAAGCAAAAGAAGGAACTCGACAAGCAGGAGAAAAAAGCAATTACGACCCGCAAAAAGTTGCAAGATCTTGACGACAAAGAACTAATCGCGCGAGAAAAACAGAAAATTGTCAACCGCGAAAGGGTGCAAATTGCAAAACAAACAGCAATTTTACAGTCGAAAGAGGTAGGACAAATTGAACGCCTTCGCGCACAGTTGGCGCTGACTACTATCACGTGGAAAAAATTGACAGATGAAGAAATAAAAAACAATTCTGTCCTTGACAAGTCAGGCAAAACTGCTGCAAAAGTTATTGCTGACAAAAGACGATTGACTGAACAACTAAAAAGATTAGAGAAGCAGACAGGCGACACAAGAAGAAACGTCGGTAATTATGGCGATGCTTTAGGTCGAGTCGGCAAACTTGCAGCACGTGTTTTTGTTGGGCGCTCAATTTTTGACGGTCTTCGTCGTATCGGTGCAGGTTTCTCTTCGTTGATAGAAAAAAATAAAGAAACTTCAGAAAGTGCTGCTTCTGTTTCTGCGTCTATCGGTAAAGTTGGTATATTTTTAGAAAAAATCGGTTTAACTATTATAAACGTTGTAGCTGTTCCGCTTGCGTCATTAATTTCGGGGTTTGAAAAATTTTCGGAGGCTGTTTTTGGTATAAATATCGGAGCGAATCAAGCAAGTGAAGGCGTCAAAGATTTAAGAAACGAATTTAATGCAGAAATTGAAGTTTTAAAACGTGGTAATATATCAACAGAAGCACGTAAACAGTTAATAACCGATATAAACAAAAAGTACAAGGACTATTTACCTAATTTATTAGATGAGAATGCAACCCTTGACGATATAACAAAAGCGCAAAATGCTGCAAATATAGCTTTCGAAAAAAAGATAATTCTTTTGGCTTCAGAAGAGCAATTTGTTGACATCACAAAAAGACGCCTCGACGCATTAAGGGAAGAAGCAAAACTTCAGCGACAACTTACGAAAGGAGAAGAAAAAAGAAATCAGGCGATTTCAAGAGCTAATAATAGTATTAAATCGGGCGTTAATCAACGGCTAACTGATGCAAGACGAGAAATAGCACAGACGCAGGGCAGAATTGCAGCGAATAAAATACTTTTAGAACAAATTGAAGAAGAAAAAAAACAACTTGACGAGGTAATAAAAGCGAACGGAATCAATACAGCGGATTTTATAAAGAATCAAAAGAAAAAAACAGCAGCAACAAAAAAGTCTAATAAAGAAGAAACAAAGTCTTTCAAAGACAATACAAAACAACGGCTTGAAGCGATTGAAAAACTTCAGGACGATCTCGAAAAGTCAGAAGCTAAAAGCATAAAGGACGCACAAAATCGTGCTTTGAGACTTGAGCAGTTGAGATTTGAAGCTGTTCGCGAAGGACGTGAAGAAGCACTTCAAAAGATTATAAAACTTCAAGAAGAACAGGAGAAAAATATCCGCGAGCAGTTCGGCAAAGATAGCGAAGAACTAAAGCAGTTCATTAAAAAGCGGGACGATGAAATTCTCGAAATTAATGAAGTGTTTAATAAGCAGGAAATTGTTGATTTGGAACAGCACGAAAACAATAAGCTAAAAATAAAAAAGGACTTTCAAGACAAATCTGATAAAGAATTTGAAGCAGCAAGAAATAAAGAACTTGAAGCAAATGAAGAATTTTATGACGAACAAGAAGAAAAAGAACTTGAAGCAGCATCTAAAAGAATAGCCTCAAAAATTGGTTTGTTAACAGAAGAAGAAAAAGAACAACGGAATTTTGAAAGACGATTAACTGATGCCAAAATACAAAACATAAAAGACTCAAATAAAAAAGAGTTAGAACTACAAAAAGAATTATTTAAAAGAAAAAGAGAAGATATAGAAGCGGATGATAAGCTAACTATAGCACAAAAAAAGCTACTTCTTGCAGAATTAGAGAAAGAAGAAATATCGTTTTTTGAAAAAGATTCTAAAAAAAGATTTGAGGAACTGACGCAGGGCATTATTGAAAGTAGCAAAAAAATAGGCGAGGCTATCGTTGCAAACTTTCAAAAGCAGTCTGAACTTGCAACTTCATTAGTAGAACAACAAGCTGAAGCAGTCGACACACAGCGCGAACGTGCGGAGCAGGGACTGACCAATACCTTAAAATTTGAACAGGAGCAACTTGCACAGCGCGAAGCGGAAAGAATAAGAGCGCAACAAAAAGCGCAATCTGCTGCTAAAATTTTAACACTTTTCTCACTTGTGTCATCCTATGCTGCCTCAGGAGATACCAATGCGCTCGCTCGCGGTCTTGTAGATTTTAGCCTTTTAACAGCTTTGGAGACTGCGCTAAGTGGCTTCGAAGAAGGTGGATATACAGGGTCAGATTCAAGCAATAAAACCGTAAAAGGTGTCGTTCACGCGAACGAGTTCGTTCTGACAGCGGAGCAGACTAAACGCTATGGACTGACCAATAAATCAGCGGGTGATTTTGGCGAAGCGATGACGGACTACTTCAACGAACAGAGTCCATTATTAACAAACAGATATAAACAGCAAAACGAAACTTTCAGCAGTCAAGTAAATACGGCAAAATACGCAGATTTTTCGGTTTTGGAGGCAGAAGTCCGCGCGATGCGTCAAACGTTGCAAAATCAGCAAAATAATGACTTTGAGGTCGAAAGAATGACCGACTACTTTGTAGACATTGCGAAGCGAGTGACAAAGAACAGAATGACAACTATTAAAAAAGTTAGAAAACGTATATAATGGCAGATATTCGACACTATCGAAACGGCATTTTAGTCAATCCGCGAAACTTTGAGAACGCTCGTATAATTATGGATTGGACAGGCGAAAAGGAAGCAGCAAAAATAACAATCGACTCGATCGAGTTGGTCGGCGCTGAAGGTTCTGCACTTCGTCAGCGCATCCTGTCGGGTCTGTCGGGCGGTGTCGGTTTTTTTGAAGGCGAACCTTATCAAATACAGGTCGGAGAACAGTCGAACCCTTCAGGCACTTTTGACGGATTTCTCGACTTCGCGGAGGGTGTCGAATTTATCGGAGATTGTGACGTCAGAACAACCTTAAAACGTGAACAAGGTTCTGATTGGCTGAACGATGTCGCGGACGGATTCAGTTATCGCTACCTTGAAAGCATCGGAATAATAACAAACGCAGATTTCGACGGCGTTCCAACAGTAAAAAATTACGTACCACAAGCGACTGAATTGTTGATTTTGTCGCTGTCTGCTTTTGTTTTAACAAAAGAATTAATTGAAAGCATTCGATCAATCGGCGAACGTGTTGCTGATCTTACGGATGCAGCGACGCCTGTCGTCGGTGTTGCTATTCCTGTGGGTGCTGTTACTGCTTACGACATCGGAAATATAATACTTGCAGCGCTTAAATTACTGCTTCAGATTGCTTATACTATCGCGATTGTTATCGCAATAATCGAGTTGATCGAGCAGATTATTGAGCAATTAATGCCTCCTAAAAGGGTACATTTAGGTATGACAATAAAAACACTATTTAAAAAAGGATGCGAATATCTTAATTTGACGCTTCAGTCGTCGCTCTTAGATAGTCTTGACATCGGTCAGCGGTGGGTGTTGATACCTTCAAAAAATCACAAGGGGGGCATTCCTCCTACAGGTGCAGGTTCTGATTGGCGCGAGACAGGTGTCCCTTCTGCGCAAGATCCGACTGACACCTTCGGCGGTGTTATACGAATATTTAAAAGTATGTTCAATGCAGACTATCAAATCAAAGACGGCGTTTTTATTTTTGAACGTGTCGATTTCTTTAGAAAACAATCAAATTATGTGATCCCTGACACGTTCATTGAGCAGGAGCAATTTATTGATATAAACACGTTTAACACTAACGAAATAAAAGCGAATTTTCTGATTAGCTACGCATTTGACTCGCAGGATTTAAACACGCTCGACGTACCTGACGGTCGCGTCTTTCAGGTGCAACTGTCTCCAAATGTAACGGTCAACCCTGAACTGTCAATTTTGAAGGGACTTGAAGAAGTTGCGATCCCTTTCAGTATGTCGTTAAGAAAAAACGAACTAACACTAATAGAGAAGGCTGTTTTTGCACTTGTTTCTATCGCTGATGCGTTGACAGGTCAACTCGGCAACCCGCAAAGCTTCAGCGGAAAAATAAAAAACAGAATAGGTGCTTTGAATTTGTCTTCTGACTTTTTGAGCGTTCCTAAATTGGTAGTTATGTCTGCGGGAAAACTTGTCAAGGGACAGCGTCAAATTTTAGACACGCGTAGACTGTGGTTTGATTATCACTATTTAAAAAGCTTTAAGCCGATAGACGGACAGCACAATCAATATTATTTGTATAGGGGGCAAAAAATTCCTTTTTGCTTTGAAGATTTTTTATCTTTACTAGACAACAACAAAGTGACGACGGCATCAGGCGAAGACGCACAGATTGAGAGTTTAGAGTGGAATGTTTGGGATAATTTTGCTGTGATTGACTACCGTGTTAATCGTTTATATGATAACAATTTTAAAATTTCGTACCTATGACAAACGAACAACTAACTAAGCAATTAGAACAATTAAAGAGTTTCGTCGTACAATCAAACGAACAGGTCAAAGTCGCAGAGCAGTCGGTCAACCTATCAATTGAGGCGCTGATGAATAACACGGAAGCGAAAGACCTGAAAACTGTTCAGGGTCACGTTATAAATTTAAAAAAGTTGCTCAATAAAGCGAAGAAAGGCGAAAACATTCAAAACGAGGTCGACACCTTCACAAAAACAATAAAAAATGCCCGTTAATATATTAAAACGTGAATACACTTCTATATTTCGACCTGCTGACACGGCTGTCAATTGGCTGCTTGGCAACGTCGGAGTGTGGCAGAAGCTAACGCTTGAATGCGAGTTTTTTGTGAAGATAGAATTCGATACAACTTTGCAGTTGTTTGTCGATAGTCCGAACATTTTGACGCTGTCAACAGGGGAAAGTTGGAACAGCTTCGGATTTAGTGAAGGGCAGTCTATCCTGTTTCAATGGAATCACGTCGACACATCGCAGGGACAACCTATAAAATACTATAATGCAATTGGATCGTTGACAAGTCCGTCGTTGTTTATTGACAGAATCGAAAACGAAAAAATGTTTGTTGTTGATGCGAACGGCAACCCTTTAAACTTCAATTTGTGGTCGAATATCTTCCCTGCACAGTTCGGAAACTATGCAGTTGCGGACGCTTCAATTGTTGCTGATGCACGTCCGCAAGGCATTCGCTTCACTTATGGACACATCGAAAACAGCGCTTCACAAAATCAAAATTTAAGCAGTTTTATAGACGGAAGTTTGACCGAATTTCTTGCTGAAGATACTGATTTGATGACAATCGGACAGACTAAAACATTTAATTTTATAGGTCAGCAGTCAGGGATGTCTGTCGCGTTCTGCAATCTTAAATATATAACACAACAAGCGGAGAAGTACATCTATGAAATTGAAATTTCTTATATGATCAGTTCGTTTTTTGACGACATCACGACCTTTGAGAACTCTGTAAGTCCTCCCGAAACATTTGACGCGAACAGTTTGACGGACAACTTCAGCGTTGTAGGCTTCCCTGTATATAATAACCCTAATATTAAAATACAGACAGACCTTCAAGACACGGCAAAACTAGGCAATACAGGATGGTTTAATGAAAATTTTAACGGTCTTACAAACAACTTCACGCTGTCGTCGGTGTCATATCAAAATAGCGCAGGCGCAACGGTGTCAAATTTAGACTATGCAAATACTATCAAAGTGACGGCTGTTGTTGACGCCGTTGCAAACTTGACAGGACAGACAGCGGTCGCTTATGGTTTTGCGTGGATACCTACAGAAGACGAGGAGTTCAAAAACAACGATTTCGGTTTTTATAAAAATTGTAAGATGAACACAGGAGGGAACGCGGACACCTTTAGCGACGTGTTCAATGTTCAGCTTTCGCCAAGTCCTGACCCAACGATCCGCACAGGGTACGGTGTCGACGGTGCTGTTATGAATGTACAAAATGTTTTATTTGAAAAGACAGGAGCGTCACAAATAACTTTCAGCGCTGACTTTATTCCTTCGGCTGACCTGACGACATTCTTCGACGCTCGCGACATTACAGATAGAAACTATATTTTATGGATGTCTGTCGCTGATCAGAACGAAGTGACAAACAAGTCCGACCGTGTCAGTCTATTATTAGACTTCAATCAGCTAGATACATTTATAGAACCGATTGGAGCGTTTGAAGGTATGACTATCGAATTTTTAGACCATACACAAGACGAAACTTCTGTTTCTGTTCCCTGTGGCAACGACATCAGAATCGAGGACGACCTTCTTTCTAGGGTATTTTTTCAGATTGATACGGCGACAGGTGCAGAGATACCTGTACCGACAGGCTTATCTTATGGCATCATTGCAGAGCGATCGAGCGACGGCTTTCAGTATGCGCTCGATAACTTCAGCATTGACTTGACGCAATACCCGAACCCGACACAGTTTAATTTTGATGCTTCGCAAGGTTTCAAACTTATCGCAGGGCAAAACAAAAATTTTATAAAATTGGATTATTGGAGTCCTAACGACAGCGGAACAAAAAAAGGCGTTCGCGGTCTGTATGGCTTTAAAGTCAGGTGGGAAGATTGGATAAAGCGCTTAAATATACCTGATACAGTTGTCAATGACGTATTTGATAACAGCGAAAAACAGGACGGTCTAAATAACGATTGGTACAATTGGCTGACGACTACAGGGTATAATTTATATTTTGTAGTTTATACGGATGCCCTGCTCAACGGCAAGGTTGTAAGGTATGAAAATAAAAAGCAATTGATTTTTGTCGACTACGATGCGAACGCAGACATCACGACAGAATTGCGATATTATCGGCAGTCAGACAACACGCTTCTATCGGGTGGTGTCGACCCTGTGACAGGTACAAATTTAGGCGTTATTTTGAACAATGAACTTGTCAGGCTAGAAATTGATTACACACGAACGTCGGGAACTTGGACGACGCTGTCGACAATATACGGATTGAATTGTATCGAAGTCGACGAAGGAGCAGGACAGCGCGAATTTAGACAGCTGTCTTCGATCGTTTTGCCTGAAGCAGACAATCCGCTGACACCTTTGCCTTCTGACACGTTGCTAGATATACAAATTATTTCGCCGACTGTTTTGCGCTGTACTTGTTTAATAGACCCGAACAAATTGACAGAAGCACAGCGCTACAAAGTGACAGGTCGACAAGGATGCAAAACACCATAAAATAAAAAAAATGAATTGCTATAATCTAGTTAGTTGCAACCCTTTATTATATCCCGACATTTTTGACTTATGTCATCGCGGGACGCATCCGCAACAGGGACGGGTCGTATATATCGACGAGGGACTTGTTGACCCTACAAAAACTTATACTTTGCTGTTTATAGGTGCGGATACTTGCGTTTGTGACACCTACGTACCTAAACTTGTAACAACAACACAAGACAATTGCATACCTTCTTACGGCATTTTTAAATATGTAAATTGTGAAACAGGAGTTTCTCGAAATTTTGGATTTCCTGTTGCTGATCCGATTAATTCAGCGCTTCGTGTAGATGGCACTTGTGACTGTTGGCTGTTTTCAGGAGAAGAAGCGAACGCTGACGAACTTATTACGGCTTATACAGAATACAGCAGTTGCAACGAATGCCTTGAAACTAGGGAGTCAGAACTTTGTCCATCGGCAGATCGTACAATCGGCTATGCCGTGCGGGTAAATCTCCCCGACAGTCCAAAACCCGACAGAGATTTCTCTAAATGCTGTTATTTGAACCTTGCGCTCGCAGACGTGTCTGACGCTTCAGAGTATAAAAACGACTTCGCAGGGGCATATTTTAAGCGTGAAACACCTTCGTCGACAGTTGTATTTAAGCTAGTAAATACGCAGACGCTGACAGAATACTTTTTAAACTCGGACACTTACGGAATTTTTCAACCCTTCGGAGGTGTTCAGGCAGATCTGTCGTATTATATTGTGGAGTGGCGCAAGGTCTTGACGTTGCTCGGTGCGGGAACGTATCAAATAAAGAAGGAGGTCGATATTGCAGGTATATCGGTCGATATATTTTCAAACACCTACACGTTAAAACCTTTCAGCATCGACACGGCTGACAAGACGGTCAGACTTGACTCTTATATGGACGGAAGGCTGATTAATATAGATACAGACTTTAAAGGTTCAGGATATAAGACGAGCGTCAGATTGCGCGGTTTCTTCGGCAGGAATGAACGCAGTTTTGAACAGGACAACATCGCGCAACGCGACTACAATCTGATTCAAAATACAATGAGTTCAAAATCGACCTATCAGTTTCAAGGTCTGCAAATACCTGAATGTATAACAGATGAAATTTGGAATTTTTTAATTTTTGGTAATGAATTAGTAATTTCTGACTATAATAAAAACAATCATTCATATAAGTATGAATTAATTCCTGTAATTTTGGAAGACAACAGCGGGACGGAATTTTTTGTTTTAGATCGCGCTGTCAATATCAATCTTCAATTTACTGACCGTCGACAAAACAGTCGTAAAATAAACTGCTAATTATGGCAATGAAAGTATATAAAAGCGGAGAAAAATGCGTTATTGAGAAGGACGCAGATCCGCAGATATTAATACCGATTCAATTCTCTGCTGTGCGTATTGTTGACGAGACTGTCACAATATACAGCATTTTAGACGCGACGCTATCGGAGTTCGACACGGTTGCAAATATACAGAACCAAGCAGGCACAAATATCGGAGCGCTTGCTGATGTCGTTAAATATTTAAACAGCTTCATTTTTGTAGGGTCGACAAGTTCGACAGGGTCGACTGCTTCAGGTGGCACAGGCGAAGCGAATACAGCGAGCAACGTCGGCACAGGGGCGGGTATATTCAAGCAAAAGACAGGCGTCGATTTAGAGTTAAAAAGTCTGACGGCAGGCACAAATATAACGCTGACACAAAACGCTGACGACATCACAATCGCCACTACAACTACAGGATTATTCGGTTTGTTTTCACAGACAGCACAAGGCCCAACAGTTACAAATACAACGACAGAATCTGATATATTAGGTACAGGAGTTGGTTCTTTATCTGTTCCTGCGAATGCTTTTCAAGTTGGGGATTCTTATCACGCAAAGATAGGTGGGACAATTTCAGCACAAAACGGCGACGAGATAACTATCAGAGTAAAAAATGGTGCAAATGTTCTTGCTAGTACAGGGCTTATTGCTTTGGAACCTGTTACAGGTTTAGCGTGGGAAATTGAGATTGATTTTACAATCAGAACAATAGGAGCAACAGGGCAGATATTTACTAATGGAAATTTTGCATATAACAGGAATACAGGATCATTAGAGGGATTTGTTTTTTCTGATGTTCAAACGATAGATACTACAGTATCAAGTACACTAATGATTACTGCTGAGTGGAATCAAGCAAAAACTCAAAACATAATATTCACAGATATCACAACACTTTATAAAACATATTAAATTAATAAAATGAAAATTTACCAAAAAAACACAAATGTAGTAAAGATAAATATATTCAAATGATTAATGATTATTTAGCACAATATCAATAATGGATTTCACTATTTTATTTCAGCGCTTCGCAGAGCAGTCGCCTCTTATTATTGGTTGCGGTGTCGCTATATGGCAGTTGCAAAAAATGTACAAAGACGAAAAGCAACTTTTAAGAACAGAACGACAGGAGCGACAGCAGGAAGTCCGCGAACTGATTGACAAGTACAATCAAGAAATAAAAGAAATAAACGACAAACACACGGCAGAGTTGAAAGAGTTGAACAACTACACAAGGGAGCGCGATCTTGAAACACAGGAAGCGCTTGCGGGGACAGTTGTCGCTGTCGAATCAATACACGCGTTAATAAATCAAAAATTTAGATTATTAGACTAAAATTTGAAGCTATGGAAACGATACAAAAAGTTGATCATAACAAGGTACTAACAGACTATATTGACAATCAAAAGAAGCGCCTCAAAAGAATGAAGGACAAACAAAAAAAGACTTCATAAAATGAAGCCTTTCAAGGTGTTTAAAACGGAAGACCGTCGTCAAGTTCTTCGGTCGTCTCCTGTTCTGCTATTGGCGGGATATATTCGTCGTCGTGTTCAATTTTCCACCCTTTAACGTTGGTAAAATATTGATCAGGGTTCTTAGTGGACGGACGGCTGAAGACGTCACAAAATACGGTAATTTTTTGACCTTGTTCGACTCTGTTCAGCAGGTCAATTTGTGCGTTTATAAAGTCGATAGCAATCTCGTTGTTGTATTGTTCGTCTGTTTCGAGTACAATCATCCGCTTGCTAAATTTCTCGCTGTACTGTACTAAGTCATATATTTTTTTTACTGTTCCTTTCGCGCTTGTTTTAATCATCTTAAAAAGTGTTTTGTTGTTGTTATAAAGAAGGGGACAGAAATCGCGAAGAACAACAACGAAAAACGCGATTTGTAGACCTGCCCCCTGTTTCAAAAATAGTACTAAAATCTTAAATTTACCTTGTTACGGCGTCTATAATTATAAATATGTTCAATTAACTGTCTGTACTGTTCTCCTGTCGCGCATTCTACGAGTGCAGTCGGCTGAAGTTTTAGCTTGCTTAGAAACTCGGAGAAAACAAAATTTTCTTTTTTAAAGATTTGTATCATTACAATACAAAACTTTCTGTTTAGCCTATGGTACTGTTTTAAAGTTTTTAAATATTGAGCATAAATTTCAGCTGTGTGTGTGTCTCCTATTTTAATATTACCTTCTTTAAATCTGTTGCCTGTTATGTGTTCGTCGCTTACGAGAGTCAAAGCTGTTCTAATGTCAAAATATATATGTCTTTCCATAAACTGACGTAAATATATATACGACTCGATACCCATATCAGCATAAGAGTTTAAAAAATCAATTAGAGACCAATTTTTTTGTTTTAAGTTCAGCGCTTTGACCTGCTCTAAATTATAGCCTTTTACAATAATGTAATAAATAGAGACGCCTTTCTTTTTTGCTGCGAGTAGTCGGTGCTGTCCGTCGATCACTTGCATATCTTCGTTCACTAGAATCGGGTTGCATAACATCCCGAACTTCTCGATATTTTTCGCAAGCTGTTGAACGTGTTGCGGGTTCGGTGGGCGATTGCCTCGCATTAATTCAAAACGATCGAGGTCTTCAGTCACAAATACGTCGAACGTGTTGCTTTTAGGGTGAAAAATTTGCTTCTGATAATTAAAATTTAAATTGCTCATAATGTTGTTGTTTTAATGTTTAAAGATATTGTTTAATTTTTGACTGCTCGACAGCAATCTTTTTTAGTGTTTCGTGTTCGTTCGGTGCAGGTAGATAATACCCTTCTGACGCTGACCAATTACGAAAGCGATCAATCGATGCAGTCATTTCTTCCTTTGTCAGGTCGGCAGTACTGCGAAGCGTGAATTCTGTCCCTAGCGAACCCGACGAAGTGGTCACAAAAATAGATTCGTTGCACTTCATTTTAAAAAAGTTCTGTTTGACGCATTCGACAGAATAACCTGTTTCAATTGCGAACGCTGTCAGGATCAGGTGCAGGTAATTGTTTTGCTTCAGGCTTCGCGCAGTAATTTCTTTCAGTTCGACCGTCTTGTTTTTGTCAATCAGACGGTTCGCACGACTAGAAAATCGTTCTATGTCGTGCGGATCGTTTAAGTCGTATATCATACTGTGATAGTGTTGTCAGAAATTGCGTTAATTTTCTTTTTTGCTGAAACGCTGACGCTGTACTTCGATTCGATGGCTGTCCATCGTTCGGACTCGTCAACGATAACGCCGTCCTTACCGATTCCTTCGCGTATAAACTTTGCAACGTCGTTGTACTTCTGTACAGGTAAAGAAGGCAATTTTTTCGGTCTTGCTTTCGGCTGTGGGACAGGGATGTCGTCGGAGTGCGTGCTGTCGGTGTCTTCAATTTTGCCGACAGGAGTCAGGAAGGTGTTGATTAGAGTATTTTTTAAGGCATAAGTCAACGCTTTACCGCTTGCTTTGTCCTGCGAATCAATACCGTGACCATATCCGCACAACTCGAGCGTTTCGCCTGAAGTATGCAATAAAAGATATTTAGTTTTGACAGAGCAAAATATTTGCTGCCTTATACGTCCGTTATCTTCCCATCGTTCGATGCGAATGTCGTCCTGCACGTCGATCGTCAAAATATTAAGACCGTTGTCAGACATTGCACTATTAAAGGCCTGCATCACGTCGAACATTTTTGTACCGTCGTATGCGTTAAAGCCTCTGCCGACTCGGCTGTTTTTTTCTAAATTTTGAACTGTTTGCTGTACCTTAATTAAGGCTTTTGAGATCGCTTTCATATTGTTGTTGTTTTTATGAAATGAAAAAAAATAATCGTCTACTATTGCAAATATAAATAATTTACCTTAGATTAGCAAAATACTTGCAAAGTTAATTTAATTTATTTTATGACAGCAGAGACAAAAAGCATTTTTAAAAGACTGATTGAGCAGTATATGAAAGATAACAATATTTCTTTTATAGACTGTTGTCCTTTCCCTGTGTCGTGGCGAACAATATCCGCTATAAAAGACAGCACAGGCAGAACTTTCAACACACGGACACAGGTCAAACTTTGCAAATTTTTTAATTTAGATTTTGAGAAGGACGGCAGGGATGTTAAAATACTATGACTACAAAAATAATAATCGACGGAATTGTTGACGGTTTGAACGGTAAAAACGGACTAATCAGACAACACTTTCACAGCGCCAAAAAGACAAAAGAACGGTTTCGCCTGCTGATTATGTCGCAGACAAAAAACAGGCACGTCGGTCAGGTAGTTATTGAGTATGTCGGGTATAAAGTTCGGCTGATGGATTGGGACAACTTCAGCGCTTCCTTCAAGCATATCGGCGACGCACTTGTTTCGGCGGGAGTTATTGAAGACGACAATCCGAAAATAATTATCAACTTTTTGCCTCGACAGGTCAAAGTTTCAAAACGTAAAGATCAGAGGGTCGAAATAATTATACAAGATGTTTAAAATCGAATATACATATAACGGAGAAACAAAAATTTATGTTTCGTACAATTATGAAGACGCTATTCGTATGTATAACTCGATGCTGAAGCACAAAAATATATATCACGATGTCAAAAAAAACTTTCAAATTCCATTCTAACGAGTGGGACAGATACATAACTTTTTGCGATCTGTTTAATATCAAACCATCAAACGCAAAAAATATCAAAATATTTGTAAAACTACATAAACCTAAATATTCTTTTAACTAACAGAAGGCGCTTCAATTTTTAACACAAACTTAGATTATTCTAATACAAAAAAAGCGTGATTTCTTTAAAATGTACTGATGTTAAATCAGCGCCTTCTTTTTTTCACTTTCATAAAACAACAACACTATGAAATTATTTAAAATTTTAACCGTTTTAGCTATTTATTTGCTTTCCTTATCTGTAATGTCGACAACTGTCAAACAGTCGAAAAATAGCGAAGTTTATGCAGGACGGCACGACAAGAAACCAACAGCGACAAAATACAATCTTTCAGGTCTTCCTGTCGGGCGCAAGTGGCTGACGTCGCGCGAATGGAAAGGACGCCATATAAAAGACAACGACGTCGTGACTCGATCAAGGTTCAAAGCTTGGAAGCAGATACACATCGAGCAGTTTGTCAAATTCTTCGGCGCAGAGATTCAGAAGGAAGTGAACGAAAATTTTCCTGACCTGTGTGCATCTGTCATTGTTGCGCAGGCTATCATCGAGTCGAATTTTGGTCTGTCGCGTTTAGCTGTCGAAGGGAACGCGCTTTTTGGTCATAAGTTCAGAGGTCAAACAAAAAAGTATATTGTCGCAGCCGATGACAGTCCGACCGACAAGTTTTCAGTCTATCCGTCTCAATGGTTCAGTATTCGCGCACATTCGCACCTGATGAACAACAAATATAAAAGACGCATTTCGGGCGCTTACGATCGAGATAGTTGGCTGATCGCTTTATGTGGTGCTACTACAGCGACGCAGGCGCGGAAGGTGCGAAAGTCGACAGGTCGGTCGGTTTATGCAACGTCCTGCTTGACTGCGCCGTGTTACTCGCAGAAGCTGAAGCGAGTGATAAAAGCGTACAATTTGACGCGATTCGATAAAAATTAAAAAAAAGCAAAAAAAAGATTATAGACCTAAGTCGTTGTAAAATAGCGGTTTAGGTCTTTTTGTCGTTGTGTTCAATAAAAAAACCTTTCATATATTCGTGCAAAAGTTTGCACGAATCAAAAGTATTTTGTAGATTTACATTGTACTTAGTTATTAAATAAACAAAAACAACAACAAAATGAATGCTTACAAAATTATCTCAAAAGAATTTATAGTACAAACAACATCAAAATCATTGATTGCAAAAAAAGATTATAATGTTTATGATGAATCAGTTTGCAACAAGTGGTTTGTAATGGTTGAGACTACAAACGGTTTAGGGTGCGGAAATGATGAAAATTATGAAAATGCACTTAATAAAGCCTTAAACAATGTAGGTAATTTATAAACAATAAACGGAGCGCTTCGGCGCTCCAATTCACAACCATAAAACAACAACGAAATGAGAATTTACATTAAAGACGACTGCAACGATTGCAACACCTTCGAAGACATCGCCTACAGAATAGGATTGTTTAACGTATATAATGATCAGCGCAAAAATACGCTTGCGATATGGGACGATTACTACGAAGTCAACGACGGCAGCACAGAGTTCGAACGCTCTCGCCTGTACAGAATCAGACAATTGACAGACCTGCTGTCAATCTGCGCGACCTTAGAAATCCCTTTAATAATCACAAACGACAACGAAATGAGCAAAGATTTATTTTTCGAAATGCGTCAATCGCAAGTGTATAACGATGCGCACGAATTTAAGACAGGTTTGTCTGTTCCTGCTTGGGTAGCTGAAGGCTTCGACAGCTGTCACGCTTGGGAAGAAGACAACCAATATCACGCAGACTCAGACACGTCGAACGACCTCGACGAAACGCATAAGTATTTTAATCTTTAACAATCGGGTCAGGCGCTGTACATATATGCGACGGCGCTGACCTTCTTTTTTTTTATCTTATAAACAACAACAAAATGAAAAAATCACTTTTTGAAATCAACGAGTCAATTCTTGAAATCTTCGACACAATCGAAGCGTATTGTACAGAACACGAAACCGACGTAATACCTGACGAACTTGTAGCGCAGTTGCAAATTAGCGAGTCAGAAATGAGCGACAAGCTAGAAAAATACTTTTTTGCAATCAAAGAAATGAAAGGACAGATTGACACGATCAAGGCACACGTTTCTTCAATGAATGCAAAGCGCAAAGCGATCGAGAACAGAATCGAAACATTGAAGGGTTTCGTCGGTCACAGCGTCAATATGTTCGGGACGGAAAACAAGACAGGAAACAAATTTTTCAAAGGCGACCTGTTCAAAGTTACGGCAAGCAAATCGACGGCTGTGCAGATTCTTGACGAGGCGCTGATTCCTGACCAATATAAGCGCGAAGTAGTGACTGTGCGAGTAGATAAGACAGCAATCAAAAAAGTCCTTCAATCGGGCGATTCTGTCGACGGTGCTGCAATTGACTCATCAAAGCTAAACGTAACTTTTAGATAATGACGGACGCAAAACTATTAAACAGATTGAACAGGGTCGAGAAGTTTCTCGGTCTTGTTCTTACTTCTGAAGGGACTGACGCGGAGACTATGCTGACCCGCTTAAAATATTTACAAGTCAAGTATAAAATTATAGCATAATGACACCTATCGAAAAAAAACTTTTGACGCTCCTGCGCGAGTATATGCAGGAAAACAATTTGAATGCTGAACACGTGAAGACAGGACAACAGCAGACCGACCTGCCCATCGGCACGCGGACGGTTTGGATGTTCCTAAAAGAAAAAAAATCATTAAGTTTAAAACAACAGACTGCGCTGATCGAGTTCTTCGGTTATACGTGGGACATAGAAATATCAAAGAACAATGAAACAGTTTAAACGATACGCAAAGCTGACGGCACAGTTCACGCTGATAATATCAACCTTATTTTATATAATTATACAAATTATAAAACTATGCTTTTGAAGAAAGGAGACACAGGTCAGGAGGTCAAAGAATTGCAGACAAAACTAAACGCTGTCGTAGGTGTCGCGCTTGTTATAGATGGCATCTTCGGACAGGACACACACCTGATCGTTTGCAGATTTCAGTCGGACAATTTGCTGACTGTTGACGGCATCGTCGGAGACAAGACAAACACAGCGCTAAACGAGCAGTACAATCAGATCAGCGACGGCTATCCGCTGCTTACTTTCGGCAAAGACCGCTTTGTTGTTTTCGTCGATTCGGGTCACGGTGGTATTGACGATGCAGGGCAATATGTGACTTCAGGAAAGCGAGCGCATCACAACGGCGTCGAACTACATCGAGCAGGAAATTATTATGAAGGGTATGAAAATAGGATAGTTGCGGAGGCTTATATCGAAGCGCTGACGCAGGCGGGTATCAACTCCGTCCGTGTCTATCATCCTGTTCGTGACACTTCGCTATATGACAGAACCAACTTAATAAACAGCTATCTTAAGCGCGGTTATTATGGCTTTTTACTGTCCTTTCATAGCAATGCAATCAGTTCGTCCAATAGTCCCGCGAATCTTGAAAATACGCGTGGTTTTAGCGTCTACACGACGAAAGGCGACACGTTGAGCGATAAGATTGCAGAACTACATTTTCAGCACGCTGTCGACACCTTCACAGATTGGACGCTCAGGACACAGAAGTCTGAAGATAATGACTCCGACTACGAAGCAAATTTTCAGATCCTGCGCGAGACAGACACACCTGAAAACAGCGGGCGCTTCGGTGCGATATTGGAAGAATTTGGTTTTCACACGTCAAAAGCTGACTGTCTGTATATCATCGGCCACAGGAAGGAGCGAGTGAAGTGTGCGGTCAAAACAGCTAAAAAAGTAAAAGAATTAATTAACAAAAACACATAAAAATGACTATTAAAGATTTAGAAAGTTTAGGATTTAAAAAAGAAATTATTGACGATAGAGAACTAGACGTATTTTATAATGAATATTATGTTTTAGACATCTTCGACGGTTGGTCATTAGAAAGCGATTACGATATGGACGGAAATATTCGTGTTTTCCCAACAGATTTTGAACACGCTGTTTGTTTTACTGATTTAGATAAATTAAAAGAACATATTAATCATATGAAAACACTTAAAGGTATGCACTAAATATTTAAATGAAAAACCAAAACTTTGACAGTCGCAAGTTTGCGATATACAAAAAGTACGACAGGCTTTTGAAGGCGCTCGCAAAGGACGGATTCGGGGTCGAAATCATCAAGGACGTGCTGATTGTTCACAAGCTGAAGCGATGCCCTAAAACGTACAAATTTTCGACGATAAACATCAAGGTCGTGCTGACTGACACCTTCGCACACTTCACGCTCGACCGACAGAAGAAAAGAATTATTAAATCATTCAAAAACATAGAAAAATGATAATACAATTAACCGACGACGAAGCGCTTTCAATAGCCGATTTTTTAGTCAAGTCAGTCGAAGCGATCCAAGACAGGCAGCAAGTCCTGACGCCTGAAATCCGCGAGTTATTCGACGCGACGCATCAGTTTGTTGTTCAGACTTGGACGCAGGCAAATGAAGAAATGAAGGAGACGGTCGTGAAAGAACACAGGGACAAAATGAAAGACTATGAAAATTAATAAAGTTTATCACGGCGATTTTTTGAACAACACACTCGCAGACGGTTCTGTTCAGTTGATCATCGCAGACCCTCCGTACTTTGAAGTTAAGGGAGATTTTGATTTTTCTTTTGAAAGTTTCGAGTCTTATCTTCAGCACGTCGATAAATGGGCGCAGGAATTTAAGCGAATTTTAGCCGATAATGGGACTTTGTTATATTGGGGCAATTCAAAAAAAATCGCCTATTCGCAGATTATTCTTGATAAATATTTCAATCTTTTAAATTCGTGCGTTTGGGAAAAATATGATTCTATTTTATCGTGTCAAGATGTTAGTCGTTGTTTAAGACAACACAACGAGCGCCTGCTGATATATGACAAAAATATCGACACGACAGGACTCGAAAAGATAAAAAACGATATTAATAATTTTTGTACATTGCGCGATTATTTCAAAAAATTACAGGATTTTATAGGGTGTTCAAAAGCAGAAATATGTCGACAAGTTGGAACTGTTGCAGACCATTGTTTCAGGTGGGGGTCTTTGCAATGGGACTTACCAACAAAAGACACTTATCAGATATTAATTTATTTATACAAAATTAATAAATATAAATATTTTAAAACTTACGAAGAACTACGGCAGGAGTACGAAGAACTACGTCGATCGTTTAACAACGTCCTGAAATTGGAGGAAGTTCTAAAATATTCGCAGCAGTCGAACATCACAAAAAAGTACAATCATCCAACAAAAAAGCCTGAACGACTGACTCGCGACCTAATTGAATGCTGTTCAAAAGTCAATGATTTAGTTTTTGTACCTTTCGCGGGTTCGGGTACTGAATGCGCGATGTCTCGAAGATCAAAACGCAATTTTATAGGGTTTGATATTTGTCAGGACTATGTTGATATGTCAAACAAACGTGTTAGATATATTGAAAAAACGCCGACATTGTTCTGACTAATTAATTAATTTTTTGTATATTTGTAAGGACGGACGGATTGGAACACGCTCGTCGAAGTTATTTTTTGAAATCGGAAATCAATTGTTTTTTTTGTAGCAAGAAAGCCACAAAGAAGAAGGTTGTCGTGTTTTTAGATTTTCGTACACGTTCCAAACAATCAACTTCTTTGTGGCTTTTTTAATTTTATAACTAATGAAAAGAGATTTTAAAGGTATATGGATACCTGCTCAAATTTGGCTAAATAAAGACCTTTCTTTGATTGAGAAATGTTTTATTGTTGAGATTGATAGCCTTGATAATTTGAACGGTTGTTTTGCTTCAAATGCTTATTTTTCTGACTTCTTCAGTATATCAAAATCAAGATGTTCGCAGATAATAAAAAGCTTAGAATCTAAAAATTTAATATCTACAGAATATCATTACGAAGGTAAACAGATTACTAAACGGGTATTAAGAATATTAAAGGGGGGTGTTAAGTTTTCTAAAGGGGGGTATTTAGAAAATGCTAAAGATAATAATACAAAAGTTAATAATACATTATTAAATATTAAAAAAGATTCTAAAAAAAATGAAGTCGAAGCTGTTCCTGTTTCTGATTCT